>MDTC01039927.1_pt1 | contig 21370 bp, 26 predicted proteins | sample 811181 | NCBI WGS metagenome assembly MDTC01 (sample SAMN05326644, study PRJNA326480) | marine metagenome | isolation source: seawater | place: Pacific Ocean: North | collected 2011 | reverse complement strand
AGGTCTATAATTTTTTTGTATAATTTTTTTCCATTTATAATCATCAAAAATTAATATACCATTTACTTTTAATAAATTCCATGATAATACCGCATCTAATATTACATCATTAGCTTCATGAGAAGCATCAATAAAAATAATATCAAATTGATTAATCATTTTTTTTTCATAAATTAATTTATTTAATGCAGTAAACGACATCATTTCCATAACAATAACTTGATTATCTCTTTTTGTTTTTTTTATGTTATTAAAAAAAGTTTTTTTAATTTTTGAGAAATCTGTATCTATATATTCTGGTGATCCTTCAAATGTATCAATTGCATAAATTTTAGATTCTTTATTAGTCATTAAATTATTTAAAAACCAAGATGTAGCCTCCCCTTCATAAGCACCAATCTCCATAATATTAATTTTTTTACCAACAAAATTATATAAAAATTTATCCCATTGTCCCCATCCAGTATTTAGCATATATATATATATGTTTTAAATTTTTTATAATTTTATTTTTTATTATATGAAATACATTTTTTTAGTTTTATTATTTATAATTTATTTAATTCATTTATATTTTAAGAATAAAAATCTAATAATTAAGGATACAGATAATGATTTACATACAGAGGATATTGAAGAATTAGAAGAAATTGATTTATCTAAATTTAATAATTTAGTTTACTTGGATATTAAACATTTAGATAAAGAAAGTAGAATTATAATTCGATTAGAAAAAGATATTGTTCCAAAAACTTGCGAAAATTTTAGAGAATTATGTAAAAATAAAAAATATGTTCAAAGTATCTTTCACAGAGTAATTAAAAACTTTATGATACAAGGAGGTGATTATACAAGATTTGACGGCTCTGGAGGAAAATCAATTTTTGGACATAACTTTAATGATGAAAATTTTATTTTAAAACATGACCGTGGTACTATATCAATGGCAAATAGTGGTCCAAATACAAATGGTAGTCAATTTTTTATTTCAACAAAAAAAAATGATTGGTTAGATGGTACTCATGTAGTTTTTGGAAATGTTGTTGATGGAATGAATTTTATTGATTATATCTCAGAATTACCTACTGACGAGTTCGATAAACCAATTGGTGAAATAATTATTATTGATTCTGGAGTCTTATAAAAAAATTGATTTTTTTATTTCTTATGTTAAAAATATTCTATTAATTAATAATGCAAAATAATAAATCTTCAAATTATAAGATGTATCCAAGTTATCCTACTATTCCTCTAAGTAATAATAGAATAATGTATCTTCCAGAAAGATTTAATAATAATAATAATATTTATGATAATTTAAATTATCCAAGAAATAATATGATTAGTAATAATAATCATACGAATGATATAAGTAGAATGAATAATATATTTATTAATGATAATATAAAAGAAAAATTAATTATAGAAAATGAGAAAATAAGTAGTGATCAAAAAAATAATAATGAATCAGAAAAAAAATTAGAATTATTGAATGAAAAAGAACAAAATTTATTAGATATAAATAATAATGAAGAAAAACTGTCAAAAAAAAATAAAATTTCTAAAAATAAATATGAAATAATTACCTTAGAAGATGAATGTTCGACTAAAAACTTAATTGAACTAATTAATAGTTTACCTGATATAATTAAAGAATTTAAAGAAATAAAAGAATTAACAAAAATGATAATGGAAAAAAAATATTTGTATCTAAAAGAAAATATAAGAGAAAACATTTTTTATAAAATAATTACTTGTTTTACAGAAATAAATTTAGATGATGAATTAGATGAATATTTATCAAATATTTTTAAATTTATATTAGATGTAAATAAAAATCATAATGTAAAAATTAATTTAGAAGAAATATTTAAAAAGAAAAATACTGAAGATTTATCTAATAAAAGTGAGTTAGAAAGAAATGAAGAATATAATAAAAAAATTGTTAAATATAAAAATATGTATAATTCTCAGAAAAGGTTACATAGCGATTTAGAAAATTCAATTACTATTTCTAGAAAAAGAAAATCACCTGATGTATTGCAAAATAATGATGATGTAATACTAAATTTTAAAAAAAAGAAAAAAGAATTTACTGATAATTTAATAAAACAAAATAAAAAATTATTAAAAGAAAATGAAAATCTTAAAAAAATAGCTGATAATAATAAAGAATTAAAAAAAATACTATCTGAAAATGAAAATCTTAAAAAAGAAATTAATGACTTAAAAAAAGAAAACTTAAAAGAAATTAATGACTTAAAAAAAGAAAACTTAAAATTAATTAAAACATTACAAGAAGACTGGTAACTAAATTATTAATTTAGAAATTTCTATATTTAACTTTATCTTTAAGTGTTTAACTTAAATAAATAATTTTCTTTAAATATATATATGAAACCAATTTTGTTATTTGGAGAGCCGATAGAAATAAAATTCTTTACTGATCTATTAGTAGATCAGGACTCAAAATACTTGACAAATTTTAAGAAATATTTCAATTATTTAAAAAAGAATCATGAGGATTATAAGAATGTATCAATAAAGGATAAAGTTTCTGTGGATAAACCTTTATTAGATTATGTTATTATAATAAACGATTGGCTTGACATTGAGACAAATGGTAAGTATCAAATTTATATGGATGGTTATAACAAGTTATTTTTTGGATACAAGATGAGTAATCCAGTTAATGCGGATAAAATTAATTATTTATGTAAAGAGTGGAAGAAGAATAAAATATTTAGAGAAGATTATTATAGCTGGATTTCTACATTTGACGATACAGGAGAAGGTCCTTTATTATTTGGATTATATTAAAATTGAATAATATTTTTTTTATATATTTAGATATATTATATTAAAAATGGAAGATAATTTATTTAAAAAATATACTTTTCAAAGGTTTATATTAGATAATAAACCAGAGATGGTTATAGAAAAGAATGGTCTTGCATTGAAGTATGCATCAAAAGAATTTAAGAATGATAGGAAGATGGTATTATTAGCGGTAAAAAGTAATGGTAATGCGTTAAAGTATGCATCAGAAGAATTGCAGAAAGATCCAGAAATAATAAATATTGCAAAAAATAATTTAAATAATAAAATGTTATTTAAGTAAATTATTTAAAATATTATTATATTATATGTCAAATTTTATAAAAATTAATGAAAGAGCATATAAATTTATAAGAGGTAGTGCTATAAATTCAATTATAGATATTTTTGTTGAATTAATTACAAATTGTGATGATGCTTATGATAAAGGTAAAATAAAGAATAAAATTATAGATATAGAATTAGATTATAATGGTATAATAATAATAACTGATCAAGCGACAGGGTTATATGGTGAGGAAATGGATAAATGTTTTTTACAAGTTGGTAATTTTACCAGTGTAGAAAATAATAGAGGATTTTTTTCAAGAGGAGCTAAAGATATATGTGCCTTAGGTGACATTAAATTTGAATCAATTAAAAATAATAAATATTCAGTTGTAATATTAAATAGTGATGCAAAAGGAGAATTAATAAAAAATAATGAAACTATTACTCAAAATAATCTTGGTATTATAAATAATGGACTAAAAGTAACAGTAAATTTAATTAAAGATTTAAATATTCCTAAACCAAATTATATTTTACAAAATTTTTGTAGACATATCTCTTTAAGAAATATCCTTAATAAAAGTAAATGCTCTATTTCTTTTAAAAATAGTCCTGATTATGAATTTAACTTTAAAATATTTGATTTTAAATATAATTTTCCAATTACTGAAACATTATTATATATATCTTATAATTTACCATCATATCCTAATGCAAAATGTTTTTTTACTTTATCAAAAAGTGATAAACAATTATATGATAATAATATTTTTAAATTTTGTGATTGGGGGATTATAATAACAAGTGGAAAGATAATTCACGATATTACTGTAATAAATGATCAATTTAAATTTAATCCTTATATAAAATCATTATGTGGTATAATTAATTGTAATTATATAAACACATTATTAATAGATTTTGATAAAAATGGGCCATCTAAGTTAAATCCTTTTCCTGTTTTAGATCCCTCTAGGATAAGTGGATTAAATTTAGATCATCCATTTGTAAAAGAATTATTAAAAATACCTCAAGATAGATTAGATTTAGTATTACAAGAATTAGAAATAGATGATGAAAATGAATATATATTTTATAATGATGAATTAATAGATATAATTAATCAATTAAATATAACAGGAGACAAGTTTATTGAATCTAATGATTTAAGTAAATTCGTTGAGAATAAAAATAGTAAATTAATTAGAGGAATTGAATCAGATAGAGGAAAATTTATTGATATTGAAAAAAACTTTTGTAAAGATTTAAATAAATCAACTAGAGTTAATTATGACATTATTGAAAATAAAAAAAAACCTCAACCATATATTGATCCTATGACAAATTTTTTTAATATAATTGGTACCGGAGATGAAGGAAATAGACCAACTGATGAATTAGATACAGCTAAATTATTTAAAGAATTTGATAATAAAATTAATAGTAATGAGTTAAAAGAACAAAAACAAATTTACACATACAATAAGGTAGATGATCAAAATAATGTATTAGATGAAAAATTTGAATCCCAAAATTATGGTCATTTGAAAAAGGATAATTTATTTGTGATTAGATTCATAAAGACGAGTAAGGATAAGAAGTATGATATTTATCAATCAGGTCAGAGAATAATTTTAAAGATAAACATTAATTTTCCGATATTGTTAAAGTATTTTGGTGAAAATGATTTTAAAAAAGATTTTGAAACAAGTAAGATAGAGGCATCATTATATTTGCATGAAATAATTAGTGAGGCGTTAACTAGAATTCAAATGATGAGTTATATAAACAGAGATTTTATTAAAATAAATTATGATTCTTCATCAACTAATTTTTCAGAATTATTTAGAAATTATGATAATTATAAAAATAATATTGATTTATCGGTAGATAAAGTAATACAAAATGTTATTAAAAATGAAAGAAATAGAATTCAAAAAAAAATAAATAATGAGGAAATTATTGAAATTAAAGATGATAATTATGAGGAATTAAATATTAATTATGATGAGATTGATCATGATAAAATTAATGAATATGAGAAAGAAAATATAAAATTAAAGAAAGAGAATGATAGATTAGTAAAAGAGATGAATAGTATGAAAAATGATTTCAATGAATTGAAGGAGTTATTAATGTTAAATGTAGAATCAATAGTTGATCGTAAATTTAAACAAATAGAAAAATTTATTAATTTTAAATTTTTGCATTTCGAGGATGCTTATGATTTTATAAATTTTAATAAAATTCAGTGTTATAATACATCATTAGCATTAAATAAAAATTTAGATTATTATAATATTAAAAAATATGATCCTAATGAAGATATTAATAAAAGTGTTTTATTTTATGGAGTATATCGAAATTATGATGTAGATCTTATAAAAAATCATAAAGGGAATATTTTTATTTATTGGGATGACAACGACGCGAATGTTAATTACGAAAATAGAAGAAATAACTTAATAAATATAAATAAATTAGCAAAAGTAAATATTTGTGGAACTAACATTGTAGAGAAATATCTCCAAATTGTTAATATTAAATATAGAAAGATTAAATTTTAAAAAATAGTAAATTAAATAGGCATGCAACATGTCTTTGAATGAAAGTTAGGTGTTTTTTTTTACGAAATTTCACTGTTTTTCTTTTTATAAAGAAATATAAACTTTTATGTTGCGGCGAATCATATTATTTACAAATATTCAATATAAATTTAGTAGATAAAAGACTAGATTTTATAACTGTATTAGTTACAAATAATGATAAGATATTTTATGATAACAAACATTATTCAAAATATATTGTTGGAATACATAAACCAGAAGTATTTAGAAATGTAGTAAATTATGATATATTTCATAATATTCATAAATTAAAAATAGTAAATAGAATAAAAGTAGTAGGTTTTTTGTAAAAGTAATATTAATGAAATTTATTATGAAAGCAAGGACACATATTATCATTACAATAATACTTATAATGAGAATATATCATTTGTTAAAGTTAAATTAGATAATGGTTAATTTAATTTTAAATCTAGTACAAATTTTGATTATTTTTCAACACCAGTAACATCAAAATTATATAAATTTATTCCATCACTAAAGATAATAATTTCTAGAATAAGATTAAATACAGATGAGTTATGTATTCCGTATATAAATAATTATTATGATGATTATGAGATATATGAAAAAAATGTTATTAGAGAATATTATTAACTTAAATTTTATAAAAAATAGGTATAGAGTAAATGATTATCATAATTTTAATTCTAATGCAAGAAATTTTTTATTAAGAAATAGGATAACAGAAAATGCATTTGAGATCAAAATTAAGAAAAATTATACACAATTTAATAAAATGGTTAATTTGTTTAATATTTTAAATTCTGTAGAAGGTTTATTTAGAGAGATATTAGAAAGGTATAAAAATAGATTTATAGTAGATAGAAATAAATTATTAGATGATATTGAAAATACTGAAAAAAATATAAATAAAAAATTAGAGGATAACTTTAAAGTTTATGGAGGTGATAAATTTAAATTTAATATTTTTGGATTATCAAGAAGTGAGGTGTTAAAAAAAGAGTAATTAATTGAGTTTTTTTTTTATAAATTGTAATTATATATGATATTTACAAATAATAATTATATTGACAAAATGGATTTTGTTGAAATTAATTATAAGAATAGTAAAAAATTATTTTCAAAAAAGTCTAAATATCAAATGATTGATGTATATAAAAATGATTTCTTTGGAAATATTTTAGTTATTGATGATGATTTACAATTAACTGAACATGATGAATCTAATTATCACGAAATGATATCTCATGTGCCATTAAATTATATTCCCAATGCGAAAAGAGTTTTAATAATAGGAGGAGGTGATGGTGGTACATTAAGAGAGGTTTGTAAGCATAGTAATGTGAAAGAGATATATTTAATTGAGATAGATGATGAGGTAATAAATGTAAGTAAAAAATATTTTCCGAATGTATCAAAATCATTTAATGATGTAAGATTAAAGTTAGTAATAGAAGATGGTTATAAATGGGTAAAGAATAATTTAAAAAGCATGGAGGATTATTTTGATGTGATAATAGTTGATTCAACGGATTACAATACAGCGATAAAGTTATTTAGTAAAAAGTTTTATAGTATGTTGAGAGATATGATGAAAGAGGAAGGTATATTAGTATTTAATTGTATGGGATTAAGTTGGGAGAAGGAGGATATAGATGGTATAATAAAGGATATGGAAAAGAATTATAAGTATGTAAATTTGTATCAGGTATTTATTCCGACGTATGCGAGTGGTCATTATACATTTTGTTTTAATTCGAATAGTATTGATCCGATGAATACGCCAATAGATATAGAGAAGTTTAGGAGAAAAGAAATAGATACAAAGTATTATAATATTGATATTCATAAAGCGAGTTTTCATTTACCGAACGAGTATTTGAATGGTGGTGATAAAAAGGAGAGATTAGGGAGTAATTTATTAATAGATGTGAGGGGTGTAAATTTTAATATTTTAAATGATTTAGATTATTTAACAAATATAATGTTAGATATATCTAAGTTATATAATTTTAATATAGTATCTGATTCGTATAGTAAATTTAAGCCTTATGGTGTTACAATAAATTTTTTATTATCGGAGAGTCATTTTACTTTACATACGTGGCCGGAGAAGGGTAAGATTTGTTTAGATATATTTAGTTGTGGAAAGTTTAAGTGGAATTTCAAAAATAATAATAATAAGATTAATATTTTGGATGTATTAAGTAATAATTTAAAAGTTAGTAAAGATAACATTAATGTTAATTGGCAGGAGAGAGAGATTTAAAAATATTATAATTTTATAGTATTTTTAAATTAAAATAGGTATATATATATGGATTGTTTAAATATTTATTCTTTGGATGGGTGTTATTATTCTCAAAGTTTAGAAGAGTTATTAAATAGTAATAAAATAAAGTATAATTTAAATAGAGTAAATTTAGAAAATAAAAGTAAGATTAAAGAAAAAAATAAGATGAGTACATTTCCGCAAGTATTTTTAAATTCAAAAAATGTAGATTATAAAGTGGGTGGTTTTGATGATGTAAATTATATTTTAGATGAAATTAAGACAAAAAATAATTTAGATTTAATTATAAAGAATGTAAATTTCAAAACTAATTTAGATAAAAAAAGATCAATAAGATTAATTAATTTATTAATATAAGTTATATGAAAATGTTATTATGTAGTAGTAGTACATTTAAGGAAGAGTTAATAAAAAAATGGTTTATGAGTAATTTAGAGGTAGAGTTAGAGATAGAAAATGTAGATATTATAAATGATTTGTTACCTCGTCAGGTGATAGGTGAGGATATAAAATTAATATGTTTAAAAAAAATAAATGATGTGAAGGACAAATATAGTAATGATGGAATAAGTTATATATTATCAGTAGAAAGTTTTATAGAAATAATGGAGGATAAGATCGAGTATAAATTATGTATGTGTGTATATAAATATAAGAGTAATGAATATGTAACAGAGATAAGTGATGGAGTTGATTTAGACATAAAAGTATTAGATAAATTTTCTAAATTTTTATTAATAATTAAAGATTTAAAAAATAGTTATTTAAATACGATGGAAAAGTATATATTTAATGGGTGTGAGGAGAAGTTAGTAGAAATAATAATTAAGTATTATCCTAATTTACAAAAAAATAATTGTATAAGAAATTTTAATAATAAATATAATAATATAAATCAGATAGAGTTTTTATTAGATAGGGTATTTATGTAGTTAGAAATATTATCAACTAAATCTAAATATTTGGAGTATTCGTAAGATGTGTTAATCCAAGTATCGATATTTAATTCTGATTTAATTAAAATTTGATCACGAATAAAGATAATTTCTTTAGAAAAGTTTCTTATAATATTTTTAAATGAAATATTATTCATAGTAAATTTTTGTATTAATTTGTTTGCTAATTTTGTATTTTTAATTTCTTTGTATTTAATTCTATTGAAAGTATACCAAATACACCAGACAGCACAAAAACCACCAGGATCACCAATTTGTTTATTTTTAGAATGTTCTAATAATTCTAGTGTTTGAAAACCAATTTTTGGTAAAATATTTTTTATATTAACATAATTTAATTTTGAAAATATATAAGAAAAATGATTTTTTAGTAAATTATCTAATCTATTAGGGAAATAATTGAAATTTCTAGGATATGTATTACCATGAGGTTCAAATCTTTCCATTGAATTATTTTGTTTATCGTATATTAAAATATTTGCATGTGCTTTATCATGCAATTCAATTCCAATTGGGATTATATAAAAATTTTTATTTTTATCTGATTTAAATTTATCAATTTGTTCTTCTAAATTATTAGGATAAAATATCTTCTGACCATCCCAAATGATTTCAAAATTTAAAAAATCGTTATTTAATTTAATATTTTTAAAATCTAAATAATGATTTTTAATTTCATCATTGATATAAAAATTTTTGCTAATTGAAGTAGATATATTATACTCCTTTAACAAATAAATTAATCCAAATAATATATCTATTCTTGAACCAGTGTAATATAAATTTAATTTTTCTAATTTTTTAAATTCTTCAATTTCTAAACAATATGTTCTTAATTTAGTAGGATATTGTATTTTTTTTTGAATAATTAAATTTTTTAATATATCAAAACATATATCTCTATCACTTTTTTTTAGAGTAGTATCATTGATATAATCTTTAAGATCATCTTTTTTTATATAACTTATTTTTTTTTTACATATGTTATAAAAGTTATCTGTATAATTTTTATCTTTTTTTCTAATTTGGTTTAAATATGAATGGGTAATTAAATTATAAAATTTATCTTTTAGGTCATCTTGAATAAAGTAGAGAGCGTTTTCTTTATTTAAATTATAAATATTATAATTAATTTTTTTATTAATTAGTGTATCATAAAATTTAATCCATAGATTATTTTGACAAAGCATTAAAAAAATAGTAGATCCGGTATTATCTTGTAAATTAATATTTGTATTTTGTATAAAATAGTTAATATCAAATATATCTAATAATTTTTTATTAATTAATAATTTATCTAATAATAAATGTAGAGGAGTTTTTCCGAACATATTAGTATTATCTAAATTTAATAAATTATTATTATTTTTTAAAAAATCAATAATAGTATTAATATAGTTATATTTATTGTAAATAATTACATAATGCATAATATTATTTCCTAAATTGTCTTGCAAATTTAAATCAGATTTATCAAGTAAAAAATTAAATATTTCAATATCATCTAATATAATAGTATACATTATTGGTGTTATTTCATTTTTAAAATCTTGATTATTAATATTAATATTTTTTTTGTATAATATTTTTAAAAATTCAAAATTTTTGTAATTAACTGTAAATCTAAATTGATTTTCTCCATATATATTCAAATTTTCATAATCAGAAGTATTTTCTAATATAAAATTAAAAATTTCTAATGAATTACTTTTAATACCTAAATGTAATAAAGTATTATTTTCAGAGTCAAATTTATTAAATGATTTACCATATTTTTTAAATAATTTTAATATTTTTAAATTTTTAAAAAAAATAGCATAGTGAATAGCATAATATCCATTATTGTCTCTAATATCTGTATTTGATATACCTACTATCATAGATTCATGTTTTAATAATAAATTTATTATTTCATAATAATCATATTTTAAAGGTATATATAAAATACTTCTATTATCTGAATCTACTAAATCAATTTTACATTTTCTTTCTAAAAATATTTCTAATATATCATATTTATTATTTAGAATTATAAAATTAATTAAATAATTATTATTATCATCTCTAATATTTAAATCTAGTTCTTTATTTTCGATAATAATTTTTTTAAAATCATCCCATAAATTTTGTTTTGCTAAATTAAATAATTTTACATAAATGGATTTATCCATATATATAACTAATTATATTTTTTAAGACCTATAAATAAATTATTTATTAAATTAAATATCGAATAATCAGGAAATGATAAACCTAAAATTGATATTATCATTAAATTAAATAATAAAATTCTACTTATTTTTAAACTAAATGGAAATAATGATGTATTATTTTTAATCTTACTAAATTTATTAATTAAAAAATTACTATCATTCATAATATCAAACATTATTAAAGTTATCATTGATAACATTATATGATACAATATTATCTTCTTGGGAAATAAAAATCCTGTTAATAAAAATATCATTAAAAATAAATTTATTATATGTAATACATTCAATCCAATATTATTAAATAATACTTCACTACAAAATTTTTTAATGTGATAATAATATATATCATCTAAATTTGGATCAATATTTAAATTATCTAATAATTTATTATCTATTAAATATTTAGAAAATTTATGATCATATAATATTTGATTATTTATAATTTCGTCTAAATTTATATCTTCATTATTATTTTCTGTATTAAGTTCATTTATCGAAGATGACATAGGTATTATATTAGTCATATATATATATTTATATAATATTTATAAAAAAATTAAATTATTATCTAATAAATTATTTTGATTAATTGATTCTTCATAATCATCAGTTATTATATCATTATTATTTATATTTTGTTTATCTAATATTGAGCTTAAAAATATAAATGATTCATTAAGAATTTTAATTCTTTCATAATGGTATTTTCTGATTAGTAATTTAGATTGATTATAATCGAACCATCCAATATCGCCAATTTCAACTTGTTGATTAATATTATCATAATTCATTTTAACATCAATATTTGGTTTACAAATTGCGAAATAATAGATATGCTTGTATAAAATTTTATTTGTTCCATAAAATATTTCTTGAATAGGTGGTAAATTAATTAATAAATTGTAATCGTTTTTAGTTAAAGAAGTTTCTTCTTCAAATTCTCTACAAGCACAATTAATATTTTTTTCAAGATAGATTCTTCTTCCTTTAGGAAAACCCCATTCAGGTGTATTGTAACTAAATTTAATAGATTTAATCAAATTTGATAAATTATTATTTTTCAATATATCAAATTTTAATTTTGATTCTTCAAATTCATTTTTAATATATTTATTTTCAAGATTACTATTTATCCATAAATCATTCCATAAATAATCAAATGAATTATTTATTAAATCATTTATTTCAGATGGAATCATTTGTTCAAATAAAGAAATGTAAGACATAGTATTTTTAATATCATATCTTCCCCGAATAAATTCTATATATCCTAATGTTTTTCTTCTTCTAATCATTAAAAATTTAAATTTATCAATAAATTTATTAATTTTTAAAAGAATATTATTATTCATAGTATTACTTTTTACTAAATTAAAGTATTTTTTAGAATTAAAGTATTCAATTAATAATTCATAATCACTAACTAAATTTGGTTTAATAGCAATAATACCTAAACTTGTAATTGGTTCATTACATTTTGAATATTTATGACCAAATTTACCACAATTACAACAAAATAATTTTTTTTTATAAAGTTTTATTTCATTCATTATTATGAATAACATTTTAATCCTTAAATATTATAAATCCATGTAATTATCATTTTTATAATTTTTATTATCATCTTCATTATCACTATTTTCTTCAATTTCATTTTTAATTTCTTCTATTTTCTCACTATCAAATTTTTCATTAAAATATTCTTTAATTTCATCTTCATTGGGAATATCATCTAAATGAGAAGTAATAATAATTTTTTGTTCTTTTGATTCAAATTTAATTCCTTTAACGATAATAGTAACATAATCATTAGGATTTAATTTTTTATTAGTAGATTTATATAAAATTTCGTTTAAATTATTAATGTTAAATTTGTTAGAAATATCTTCTGATTTAACTAATGTAACAGATATAATAGGTCCATTAATACTTTTAATAAATAATTTGTTAATAAATTCAATTTTACAAATAATTTTTTGATTTAGTATAGGTTTACATAATCTACATGAGAAAGAAACATTGTAAATAACAGATGCATCAAAATTTTCAGGAATAACTTCACCATCATTAAAATCTAATATTTTATAAATTTTCGTAATATATCCATATTCGTTATTTTTTTTTTCTTTATTTTTTTTCAAATTATTTTTTAAATTTAGGTATAAATCATTATTAAGTTGATGAGGTTTTATACAGACTTTTGAATATAGAATTGTATCTTTATATGGGGTAGATAAATCAGTCATTTTATATATATATTTATTTATATTTAAATATATTTTTATTCATTTTTTTTTTATTAAATTTAATATGAATAGGTATTTTACAATTATTTTAGTATTAGTATTAATTTATAGATTATATATTGTGGAGAATTTTGAAGAATTATATTTATCAAATTATGCCAAATTAAAAATTGATAATGAAATTAGAATAATTATTGATAATATTAAATTAATTTTTGAAAATAATAGTTATTTTTCTTCAAAATTTAAATGTGATCAATTTTTGTTACTTTTAGATAGTTTAATTGAAGATTATAATTCTATAAATTTAAAAGATTGTACATTAAAAAATATAAAAAGTTATATCGAAGAATCGGAATTAGATATAATGAAAAGTAATTTAAAATTATATTTAATTAATGAAATTGATTTTATATCAACTAATTATAATAATTTAATTAAAATAGAAATTGATAAATTTACTGATATTATCTTTTTTGAATATATTTTTAACTGTTCTTAATTATTGGTTTTATTTTTTTACCTACATAATTTTTTTTTTCTGAAGTATTGTTACTAACTGATTTACTTACTACTTTAAACATTATAAATATATATAGATTTTATATATTTAACTACTTTATATTTAAAGAAAGTATTTCCTTAAATAGTACTTTATATACAAGCAATTATTTAAAATATTTTTAGGTTATATGGATTGTAAAATCTGCATGGAAGACGAAATTTTAGTAGACTTAATGGTCGAGTTACATTGTGGTCACGATTTATGTACTAATTGTTTAGATAGATTAGTATTAAATCAATGTCCTTATTGTAGAACAAATATAGATAATAATAAAAAGGAAGATGATACAACAAATTATTATTTATTAATTGAATTTCCGTTAGACAATGTAGATAATACTTTTCAAAGGAAGGAGAAAAAGAAGAAAAGAAAAAAGGTAAAAAATTTTACATCAAATCGAGACAGGGGTGAATATGATAGAAAGAGTAAGAAGTGGAAGAATGAAAGAGTAAAGGAATGTGTTTAGAATATATAAAAATAATAAATATATAGGTATGGATTTATTATTTTTATTAATGATAGGAAATAAAGTAAATTTAAGAGTAAGTAACAGGTTAAAATTGGTAAGAGATTTTGAGTTTTTAATAGATTATGAGGAGGGTGATAATATTTATAATAATATTAGGTTAAAGAAGAATGATGATACTTTATATAATCAGTTTGTAAAGATGGTAGAGAGGAGGGTAAATACTTGTAAAAATATAAAAGATAAGTTACATGTGGATAATTTAAGTAATTTTTTAGATAATTGGTGTGAGACAAATTATTATATTTAAGAAAATAAAAGTTATAATATATAATATGAATAAGTTAGTAGGTTTAAATAATATAGGAAATACATGTTATTTAAATTCAGCATTACAATTATTAATTAATTGTACTGTATTGACTAAAATAATTTTAACAACTAGATTTGACAATGTAAAGTTAAATTTTATTAAAAATTTCTTTATAAATTATTCAAATTCTGAGGTATCAATTTGTCCTAATAAGTTAAAATTAATTGTTGGGGAGAAAAGTAAAAAATTCTTATCATTTGGGCAACAAGATTCTCATGAATTTTTAATTTACTTATTAGAAGTATTAGAAGATGAATTTAAAAAAAATTTTAATAATGATGAGCAAATAAGTAATATAAAATTGAATGATTTAATTGGTTCATTATTTGATATAGGTATTTCATCAGTTATTTATAGCCAAGAAACAAATGAGCAATCAAAAAATTACACTAATGAAAGAATATTATCATTACCAATAAAAAAAGGAGATAATGTAGATTTGTATGATTGTTTAAATGATTTTTTAAAAGTAGAAAAATTAGAAGGTAATAGTAAATGGTTAAGTGAAAAAGAAAATAGACAAGTCGTTGCTTATAAAAGATTAATATTAAAAAAATTACCAAAATATTTAATAATTCATTTAAAGCGTTTTTCTTTTTTTTCATCTAGTAACAAGAACAATAAAGTTGTCAAATGTAATAAAAATATGATAATAGAGGAACGAAATTATGAATTAAGGGGTATAATATTTCATAGTGGTACTGCGAATGGAGGACATTATATATCAATAATTAAGTTAAATAGTATTTGGTATTTATGTAATGATGGTACGATAACAAAGTTAGATAATATCGATAATTATTTAAATTATGGTTATATTTATTTGTATGTGAAGCAAAAATAATAATATATATAGATTTATATGATAAAGATAAATTTATTTGTGTTTGCGTTATCATTATTTGTAGGATTATTTTTAGTTTATGTAACATCACCAAAGCCAAGGATTATATTAAAGTATCCTAATTTAAAGAATGTGAATAATTCTAATTTTGTGGATGAGAATAACAATTGTGTTAAATTTTCAGCGAAGGAGGTTGCTTGTCCAGATAAATAATTAAATATGATGATATTATTATATTTAATTATAGATCATTTAATAATTTAATAAATACCAAACGGTTTTAATTGATCAATTTTGATCAGGAATTATTAGAACTTCTACTGGATTACATAACATTATTTCTTCATGAAATGTTTTAGAAAGTACTGAATCATTAACATTAGGTGTATTTTCTTCAAAAAATTGATGTAATACTGAACCATGAACATTTAACATTTCATCTGCACTATATCCTTTGTAATTAAACTTATCACATAAAATTTTAACAAAAATGAAATCATTATCTTTCTCACTATTTCTTATTATTTCAGAAACTTGCCAAGGTTGTTTTTCAGTTTCATTTTGTTTAAATAATTTTAAATAGTTTTTAAAATTAATATATTTAGGCGATTTACTTAATATATTATCTATTTCTATATCATTATAATTAATAGCTAATGCTTTATAGAAAGAATATGCTTGTTCTATCCCTTCCGATATGAAAACTTTTTTTACAATTTTATAAAAGTCTTTATCTGTATTGAAAGATATATTTAAAAGAGAATTTATTGTATCTAAATTAGAAATATTTAATAATTCTACATTTTTTTTAAGTTTATATTTTATAAATTTTTTATTATATTTTTCATATATTTTTGCAGTTTTTTCGTCTTTCGTAAAAAATGTTGGCGTATTCTGTAATGCTATATTTTCATTAGATCTATATATAATAGTATCTTTTGGTAATATAATTTTATCAAGTTTTTGGTATCCAATTTCTAAATTTATATTATTATTTATATTTAAAATTTCTACTAACATTAAATATGCATCAGGACCTATATTATTATCAAAAATAGAAAATTTTTTGATACTCACATTTTCTATTAAACCTTGTACTAAAGCAATAGCTCCTTCGTGATTAATTAAATTATTGTTCATATTTAAATCTGTTATACTTTTATTGACTTTTAAAGTTTCGCCAAAAGCAATACCTCCATCATCGCCAATATTATTTCCGCTAATATCAAGTTTTATTAAAGTATTATTCGATTTTAATACATTAGCTAATTCAATAGCTCCTGCATTACTAATATTGTTATTAAACATTTTTAATTCTATAATACTATTATTTGTTAATAAAACCTCTGATATTGCTTTTGCTCCTTCTTCAGTAATTTCATTTTCATCTAAATTTAAACTTCTTATTGTATTATTTTCCCTTAATACATTTGCTAATATTAATGTTCCTTCATCACCTAAATTAGTTGAATAAAGATTTAAATTTATAATAGTTTTATTAACTTTAATAACTTCTGCTAATGCAAGTGATGCATTAAAATCAAAATCATTAATACTCAAATTAAGATGTATTATTTTATCATTATTTTTTAAAGTATCAGCTAAATTAACAATTCCTTCATTACCAATACTATTAGTAGAAATATTTAATTCTTTAATAGAAGTACTATTTAATATATTTGAAAATGCAATTGCACCCATATCACCAAATCTAGTCCCTGTAATTTCAAATCTTTCAATATTAGTATTATTTTCTAAGCATTCTGCTAAAGCATTTGCACCTATGCTAGTTATGTCAAAACCAGAAATTGTAAATATTTTAATTAATTTTTTTTGAATTAAAATCTTAGCTAAATAATTTACTCCTTCATCTGTAATGAAATTACCTTCTAATAATAATTCTTCTATAAAATCATCTAGATCTAATAGTACATCAACAACTACTTTTAAATCATCATCATTTAATCTGTATGATAAATTCAATATTTTTTCATTATTTTTAAAACTATTAGCAAATATTTTCCTTAATTCTTCAAAATTTCTTCTTCTAATAGCCTCATAAGTATCCTTTATATTAGGTTCGTATTTAAAATACATACCACCATCAAAGGTGTAATTTATTTTAAATTTATATACATTTTTCATATATATATATATATATATATATTTCCAGATAAATAATTAAATATTTAATTATATATATGAATAGGGAAGAGATAAATAGTATAATAGTTTCAGTAATATGGGGTTTAGGTGTAGCAAGTTTATTTAGAAAAATTTGTAAAAATAAATGTATAGTGATAAGGGTACCGAACGATGTGGATGATTATATTGTGAAGGAGAAAAAAAAATGTTATAATTTTGTAAAGTCTAATTGCAACAGCATAAATTAAATAATTTTTTAGTTTTGATGTTAATTATGAGTAATTTAATACAAGAATCGATAACGTTTTCTATTTCTGGTGTCATTTCTTTAATTAGATTAAACTTAATAAATATTTCATCAATTAGTAATTTTAGAAAGTTAGGTAATGCATCTTTTTTAATTTTTATAACTTTTCTATTTTGTAAGACAAATGAGATGATAGAAATCACGTAAGGTATATCATTAGTATTAATAACATCATCATAATAAATAGCATTTAAATTAGCTTTAATATGATCAATAAAAATTTGATCATTGAGTAATTGATCAACAATATTTTTAATTAAATTATCCATATATATAATAAATATAATTATAATTTTATTTATTATATATATATGAAATTAATTATATTTTTTATAATTTGTGTAGTTTATTTATTATTAACAGTAATTCACAAGGATGATAATAAATTTAAATCTGTAAAAAAGAAGGTAAGATTTGATTTAGATAAAAATAACATTATAATAATACCAAGAAGTAGTAAATCTGAGTCTGATAAAAATAATTATAGTGAAATTAAAACTAAAAAAAAAATAGATAATAGTTATGAATATCCTAATTTTCAAAAAGAATATGTAAGAAAACTAGATGAAAATAGACAAAAATCAGATGATATGAAAAATATATTTAAAAATCAAAAACCTTATTGGGAGAGTCTTGAAATAGATTTAAATAGATCGTATGATAATTATCAAGTAAATAATTTTAATAATATTAGAAATGAAAGTATTAAAGGTAAAGAAATATCTGATGTATATAATGGTTTAACTTATTCAACAGAAATTAATCAATCAAATTTATTACATCATGATTTAGATGTTATAAATGATGTATTATATTAATTTATAATAATTAAAATTGAAATAAATATATTTAAGGGTTAAATATTATTAAGTATAAATTATGAGTAAAAAGATAGTTATAGGATCGAATGTTGGATATGAGATATTAAAGTATGATATCAAGAGTAAAATATTTAATTATTTAGTAAACAATGTGAGTAGTAATAAATTGTATAATAATTTGATAAAAAATGATAATAATTTGAATGAGATATTAGATAATGGGTATAGTATTTTACCGAACATAGTAGGTGAGGATTATATATTTATATGTAAAAAATTAAATGACAAGTATTATGTAGTATTAATAGAGAAAAACAGTTTTGATTTAAATAATATTAATTTTAATAAAATAAATATTATTTCGTTAAAAATAAGGTTAAATTTAAGATCTTATGATGGAACAATATTTGAAGGTAGGTTAGTAAATTTAGGTGGATCGAATGTTTTTATAATAAATAAGGTATTCATGTTAAATGGTGATAGATTAAATAATTTAAATATGGATGATATTTATGAGAGGACGAATAATTTCATAGATAATTCGTATATTATAGATACAAACATGAACAGTATATTATTCAAGTTAAACAGGTTGTATGAGTTATCAGAGTTTGATGATTTATTAAATAATAGATTAGTGAATAGTAAATATAAATTTAGTAGTATTGATTTCATAAAAAGTGATTTTGAGAATACGTATAGGTTATATTTTAGTAATCAGGACAATAACAGTTATTTTGTAAATATTTTAGGTAAATTAATAGATATTGATGTGATAGAGTTATTTGCAAAAGATAATATGGACAAGATAAAAAGGATAGGAATAGCGCATATCCCAGATATAAATACAAGTTTACTGTGCAACAAGTATATATCAGGAAATGATTTATGTAATTTAAAATGTAAGTTTAATTTTAAATTTAAGAAGTGGGTACCTTTAAAAGTAGTTTGTGATAAGTATTTTGAGTGTACTAAATATGAGGATATAAATAAATATATGTGTAATATAATAAGTAATTAAAAGAATATAATTATGATACTAATATTATCAGTGGAGCCTTTTTTTATAGCATAATTAGCTAATAGATAAGCAATATTATTATTAGAATTACCAGACATTTCTGTAATTTTAATTTTATTAATTTTATCTAAAATAAAATCATTAACATTTTTATTACTCATTACATCCCATAAGCCATCGCATCCAATTACAATAAATTTATCATTTTTTTTTATTTTATATTTAAATATTTCAGGTTTGTGTGTTACAAAAGGAGTAGAATCCATATCACCAAAAGCTCTAGATACAGATAGATCGCCAATACGCCAATCGTATCCGTCAAAATAAATTTTACCTCCTATTTTTTGTATTCTATTTTTTTCTTTTATTTGGTTAGGTTTATGATCATTAGTTAATTGTCTAGGTATATTTTTACTATCACATAAAATAGATCTACAATCACCAATATTAGCAACATAAGAGTAAATATCATTATTATGTTTAAACATAATAATGATTAGTGCTGTTGATCCTATAGTATAGGATATATTTTTTAATTTTTGTTCAAGTGTAGATTGTAGATGATCGAATATTTTTTCAATATATTTTTTAAAATTAACAGAGTCAGTAATATTAAATTGGTTAATTTTGTCAGTAAAGTAATTAGATAAGTTATCTTTTAAAAATTTAGAGACGTCTTTACCTCCGTGGCCGTCATAAACTCCAAAAAAGTTAATATTATTCATATTTTCATATTTATTATTTAAGTTAATAATAATATCATGTTGATCTTCATTTTTATCTCTTCTTCCGATAAGTGATATTGAGTGTGTAATCATATATATTATTTACATTTAAATTGAGGAATTGAGTTTTTGGTTAAGTTTTATTTTTTTTTTAGTTAATTTTTTTGTATTTTTTTTTATTCTAGATGCTTTTTTTCTAGATGTTTTTTTTGTTTTATTAGCATTTCTACCTAAATTTTTAGTATTTTTTTTAGTTGTTTTTTTATTTTTCATTTATTATTAGTAATATTATAAATATTTATTTATTTAAAAACTCTTTAAATACTAATTTTTTTAAATATTACAAAATCTCCTAGTTTTTAATTTTTTGGGTCTTAAAGAGTGTATTTTCTTTAAGCTAAAAGCAGATTTCTTTATATATAAAATATTTTTTAAAAGTGTTATTTTTGCAAAAATTAGCAAATTTTGTTAATTTTTTGAAAACTAGAGTTCTTTATATAGGATTTTTGCATTTATACTTAAAGAAGACTAATTTATACTTAAAGCAAGAGCGTAAAAAATGACTTATTTTGTCTGGACTTAATTTAGATGAAAATTTATGTAAAATTGTTATGAAAAATTAGCGCACTGTAAATTTTATTTTTTGAAAAGTATTTTGTAAAAAAAATATTTTTTGTAAAATAAATTTTAATT
>MDTC01070400.1_pt1 | contig 21388 bp, 16 predicted proteins | sample 811181 | NCBI WGS metagenome assembly MDTC01 (sample SAMN05326644, study PRJNA326480) | marine metagenome | isolation source: seawater | place: Pacific Ocean: North | collected 2011 | reverse complement strand
TAGCCGCCGAAGGTGACGACACGAACAGCAGTCTACAGTTCAAAGCGATTGTCAAATTGCATCCGGTGGTCGATGCCGTCTTTCCCTTGAGCGTTTACAGAAAGAACATCGAGTATCGAATTGCCAAAGTCGTGCTCAATCTCAGAGACCAATTGGCAAGACAGATGCCTAAGGAGCAGGCGCGGTAGATGGTTGACCGCGGTCACTGGATGCCATGATGATCCGCGGCATGCGCTGGCCTGTCTTCGCGTAGATAAAATACCGACCAGCAAATTGCGTAAAGCTTGCGCTCCCGAGTCGTCTCTCGGTCATCAGCACGGGATTGAACTGGTAGGGCGTCCAATTAGTGCCATCGAGGGACCCAATGAATCCCAAGATCGACTCACCCGAACGATTGGTCGCTGTGCCGAGACCTCGCAGGTGCCTGTTGCCGATCGCGGTCTGAATGGTTTTTAATTCATAGTCGTGCGGGGGCGGTATTGACCAGCACTCGGTCCCGCAGAGGTCGACTTCCGTTCGGTTTTGAGACGCATCAAGTTGTACAAGTATCCACACTGGATCCTCGACGTGATGACGAAGATATACCCGCGTCCCGACAGGCGAATCTAGGACCGAAAGGCCGGAGAACGATGTCCCCGGTGCGGCGCTCAAAATGGTGTTTTGAAACTCGAATTTTGAGTTTGTCCACTGGAATACAAAGACCTTGGAACGGTCAGCACTGAGCGCCCATAGGTACACCTCAGTGCCTTGACGGATCACATATGGGTCCCGCAGACCATCGCTATGGGTCGCAACCACGTCCGGATCTGTAAATCGAAATCCGTCCTCCGAGGTTGCTTTGACGATGCGGCACGGTTCATCGACCGGGCAGGACGACAAAAAAAGCGCGAGCGTTGAGTTTGACGGGAAGGCAAATGGCGCCTCCAATGTGTCGTCATTTGGAAATAGATTTCTCGGCGAGTCGTCTTCCTCATGCCACGCGTATGGTCCGAATCCGGCGTTGGGCAGATTGCGATCGCCTCCACCTCGGCCGCCCTCCGTTCCACAGCCTATGATAAGGCATGCGAGTATGTATGTAATACGGATCAACATCAGAATTGAAACCCGAGATTGATTGATACACCCAGTGCCTGGCCGCGTCCGAGGTAATCGCCGACCGGATCCACAGGACTGTGCTTTGTATGGTGTCGCGATGCCATCACGAGCCAAAGAAATGTGAGGTCCACAGACAGTGGGCCTGCAATGACGAGATCCGTCTCCATGATATCGGACCCGATTCCCAATGAAACCCCATGTTTATCACCATCAATATAGTTGGTTTTACCGACTTGTTCGGGGGCAGGGCTGGGTTCAAAGAAGTAGCCCACCCGAGCGTTTAATCGCAGGTGGGTGCCAGCGTATAGCGATCTCTCAAGGCCGACTCGGGGAACCCAAATATCCACAAAGCGAGGCTGACTTGGTCGGGCCGGCGTTGGGATTGCCACGTCCAATGGTTCAAGAGCGAGAGCCAAATCCACAATGGCCGTTGGCGCTGGGAATTCCGACCAATCAATCCAACCGATATCAAGGCTAACACGCCAGTTTTTATGGCTATAACAGGCGCCGAAAACCACTTGCTGAGGTGAATAAAGCGTTTGGCTTATAGAGCGCACCTGAAGCCGGCCGGCCTCGACGATTGGGTCGTCTTCTATGACAACAGCCCCCCTGACGTCGACCGCGATATCAAGCTTGAGCCGGAAGTCTTCTCGATAGGTAATCCCGAATTGCCAGGCCGCGCTCGGGCGATACTGAACGCCGAGAGTGATGTAGCGTAACGAGTCCAGATTAACGTCGACTTGGGCTAGCAAGTTGGTCGCATCGGCTTCGAAAAAATCTACCTCGCCAGACATTTTTAATGTGCCAGACGTATTAGCCAAATAAGTCAGTCCAAACCCAACTGAAAGGCCATCGACCAGTTCCACAGCAAGACTGGAATTGATGACGATGCGTTGAGGGCGATTGTCCCATAAAACCCATCGTGGTTGACGCTCAGGGAGTGCACGAATTCGACTGATGTGCTGGTCTGGTAGATGCACGCTTAAGCCGAGTCCGAACCGATGCCCAACGACTTGGCTGGGCAAACTGAGGCCTGCCTGTATGCCGCGGCTTGAATCGACGTCTTGGCTATGCCCGTTGAGTTCAAGGTCCGGTTGGACGTAAAGATAGCCTAAATCGAGCTTTAATCCCGGGGTGTATGCGAGGCCCGCCGGGTTGTAGTAGGTTGCCTCTGTGCTACTCGTATCGGCGGTCACCGCGCCGCCCAGCGCAATGGCTCGACTCCCAAATCCAAAACTGTCTAGGGGATTCGCCAAGACATCGGACCACAGGATAATCACAAAAAACGGGGCCAAGCGCCTCATAGGGCCAGACCGATTTCAGTGGTTGCAAGCCAAATTCTCGAACTGTGCTCGTAGGTCATGGGGTGCTCAATGTCTCTTAATTGACTTTGGGTTTTACTGGATTGGGCGATATGACTTTGGAGCCCTACAGTAAAGTCAAACTGACCCCAAGTGAGCGTGGTACCCAGAGCAAGAACATGTCGGTTGGAATCTAAGAAAGCATGGGTGTTTTGGCGATTGGGTACGGGGCTTTGAACCCATCGATATCCGGTGCGAAGTGTAGGCGCGCCCCAGGCGGTCTGCCAGGTGTACTGTAGGCTCGTGACAATATCGAGCGTGTCGTTCCAGTTCGGTGCCGGTAGCGAAGGCACATCAAGGGGTCGCGCTGCGTACGCTATCGGCTGGGGAAAGCGACTCCAGCCGCTCCAGACAATGCCTGCGGAGACTCTCGTCGGGCCCCGCTCCAGGCCAAATTCCAATTCAAATTGGGCTGGATCGAATTGGGCTGTTCCATTGATCATCAAAACGGGGATGGGGAGGGGGAAATCATCACCAAGGTTTGCTTTGAGCGGGAGATCAAATTCTGCTTGGGACTGCCCGCGATAGACAAAGCCCACGTCTACGCCCGCCCAGAGTGAGAGGTGGCCACCTAGAATGGGTGAATATCGAGCAACCAGCTGGTCGCGTGCAGCCGATCCGATTCGGCCCTCTGCATTGGGTCCAACATCGATGGCGCCGGTCAGAGCAGACATGGCGATCACGCCGACGCCCAGTGAAAGTCTTTCTGATAGCCGGATGGCCAACCCGCCCTGCAAGGTGACGGTTTGTGCTCTGTTTTCGATGACTGGGAAATAGGGCGTGCCAGGCTTCGGAACACTGGCTTTGAGTACCGTGTTTGTTGGGATGTAAAATGCAAGCCCAATGGCCAAACGGTCTTTTAGGCTGCGGCGAAGTGGCAGCGGTAATGCAAGCCCAATATTGGTTGCGGTCACAGCGTCTGCAGTATCAGAGTGGCCATCCAACTCACGGGTAATCTGCGCGAATGTGTAGCCGACAGACAGTTTTGGTATGGTGCTACGCAGGAGGCAAGCGGGATTATGAAAAATGGATTCGTAGCTCCCAGTGGCACAGGCGCCACTGCCCGCGAGACCGATGGAACGGGCGCCCGCCCCAAAAAGAGATGGACTGCTCGCTTGAGCATCAAAACTCCATAAACTGAGGACGATCATGGTCAAGCGAACGTGCATGCCCAGCACTCTATGTCACATAAGCGTCTATGTCATGGAGGTTGTGGGCGCGTCGACTTATCGACGCGCCCATCTTGCCCGGCCTGTGCGGAGCGGAACAAAAGGTTCGAACCCACACACAGAGCCATGGACGCCGGCACTGCTGCGGATCTCACACGTTTATGTGAAAAAAATCAGTGGGCCCAGGAAGCACAATTGCGAAATGAGCAGTAAGACGGCTGTATATCCGATGATTGCGCTGGCCTTAACTCGGCAGATTCCGAGAAGCGGAAGAGCCCAAAAAGGCTGAATTAAATTGGTCCACTGGTCACCGTATGCCAACGCCATAAGTATCGTAGCAGGTTCAGCTTTCGCGTCGATGGCCGCTTGCATAACAATGCTCCCTTGTACAGCCCATTGCCCACCGCCCGATGGGACAAATAAGTTGACGAGGCCCCCGCTGTAGAATGTCGACACAGCAAGCCCTGTGGGTCCGAGTCCCGACATCCATGCACCGATTTCTGACACGAAACCTGAGGCGAACATGATCCCCATGATGCCAGCATAGAATGGATATTGGAGTATAATGCCTGAGCAGCTCTTGACTGCCTCGGCCGTCGACGCCACATAGGCTTTTGCAGACCCATGCAATAAGAGGCCTGAGGAAAGCATAAAGAGGTTGATCACGTTCGGGTTTAATTTACCTAAGCCAACGTCGAGTGCCCACTGAACACACCAGGCGAGACCCATAAGACTTGGAAAGAGAACCACAACGAATGATTGATTTAACCACTGCGCTGGGGATCTGGACGCGGCCCCTGACACGGTCGACTCATCGTTTACTTGATCCAGTGATTCCTGCATGTCGTTTGGTGCTGGGACCATGTCTTCAGATGAGTTGGGACTCATCAAAAACAAGGTGAGTGGGATCATCAACAGGCAGCAGATGATCACCGTTAGATTGAGTGTCGAGCCAATGGTTTGTTGGAGTAGCATTGGCTTTACTTGCGCTGCGAGCTCAGGACCGAGGATTTCTTTAAGCTGAGATGCACTGGTGGCTTTCAAAGGCGCGCTTCCGGAAAATCCTGCATGCCAAACGGCCAGACCCGTATAACCAGCAGCGCAGACAATTGGATAGTGGATGGGACGTCCGTGTTCTCTGAAGGTCCGCCCGACCTCTCGTGCCATGAGCGCGCCGATAATCAGGCCCAGCCCCCAGTTTAAAAGAGCGAAGGACATGGCTGTAAGAGAGACGGTGACGACTGCTGACCGGGTTGATTTGGGGATTTGAGCGACCCTTGATATGAGACCACGAATTAACTTTGTCTCTGCGAGTGCGAAGCCGGTCAGTAAAATGAGACACATTTGCATGGAAAAGCTCAGCAAGTTCCAAAAACCTTTGCCTTTCCCAGTGCCGTCGATCCATTGGTCGATGACCGGCAATGGGTTTGACTGCCCGCTCTTGGCCCATGACATGATAAAAACCGCGGCCGTCAGTCCGATGGCTAACACAAACGGGTCGGGTATCCAGCGCTCGGCGATTTTACTCAGGCGTTTACCCAATGCAGCTATCATTCATTCCCCCTCCCGCTGACCAAAGCCTCGAGACTTGTAGTCGCTATGTACATTTGTTTGCCGTCACTGGATTCGATCAAACTGTAACTGCCGTGGTTTGCTAAAGTACGGACCCTTGTCTTCGCGGGTAACATCCCGTCTGCTGGGCGTGCTTGTTGAGGACCATCAAGGTAGAACACGACGTTTTTAGCAACCAAATGTGAGGCTTGCCAGCTGGGTGGCGTCTCAACGGCATCGACTAAGGTCCGTTGTGTCGGAGTCGCCTGGCTGACTGAACTGTGTGGCGGCTTGAGGCTCTCCGGATTCGGACGCTTTTGGTTGGTTTGACACCCCAGTAAATTCAATGCCAGAAAGGTAAAAGACGTGGCGACACGCCCGCTCAGAGCACGATTTGATGTCGACCGCATAGTCTTGGATGACCCAGTGTGTTCATTGACGTGGACCTGAGGTATAGATCCCTGGTCGAGACGTGGCAATGGCAAAGACGACTTTAGGAGGTACGCAATGACCGACAGTATTAATCCGTCGCCAGCTGAACTCGCTCGAGTGGGCGATTACTTTAAGGACCTTCAGTCGCGGGTTTGTGCCATGGTTGAAGCCGTCGAATCAGAGGTCCGTTTTATTTCGGACCCGCAGCCTCATCCCGGAGGTGGGCTATCGTACCCGATGATCTTCAGTGGAGGCACTGTTATCGAGAAGGCGGCCGTTAACTTCTCCCATTCTATTGGCGCCCAATTGCCAGCGGCCGCAACGACCCGTCGGCCGGAATTCTCAGGCTGTGGTTTCGAAGCGATGGCCATCTCTCTCATTATTCATCCCGTCAATCCCCACGTGCCGACCACCCATGCAAATTTGCGGGTCTTTGCTATAAAAGACGGCGATTCAATTCGCGACTGGTGGTTTGGCGGTGGCTTCGACCTCACACCGTACTACGGGTACACGGAGGACTGCGTTCATTGGCACAAGACAGCTAAAGCGGCCTGTGTGCCCTTCGGTGAGGGTCTTTATGATGAGCTGAAAGCTGAATGTGATCGCTATTTCTTCATTCCCCATCGAAATGAACCGAGGGGGATTGGAGGTCTGTTTTTCGACGATTGGAAAAGGGAAGGCTGGTCGTCGAGTTTTCGCTTTGTCAAAAGCGTAGGCGATCATTTTTTACTGGCCTACAATCCGCTTCTACAACGCCGCAAGGTGCAACCTTATACCGATGATGAACGGGCCTTCCAAACCTATCGGCGCGGCCGTTATGTTGAGTTTAATCTGGTCTATGACCGCGGCACTAAATATGGTCTGCAATCGGGGAAACGAACGGAAACGGTGATGGCGTCTATGCCGCCGATGGTCAGTTGGCATTACAAGTATACTCCAGACTCATCGAGTCGTGAGGCACGGTTCGTCGAGGAGTTTCTCAACCCCCGAGATTGGTTAGCGGGGGGCGGGGCCAAGTGACTTTGGATTGAAACGGGTTCCCTTGAGGGGGACAACTTTGCTGACGTGGAACAAGGGGGGGAGCGTCTGAGCCTGGTTGGGTAGGGCAGACCGGTCCAGAAAAAGTCCTGCTTTCTTTGGTGTCTCCGAGCCGGCCTCAGAGCCAACGGTCTCACGGATAAACTCAGCGCGCTGTCGTTCGGCTGCTGCGACCAGATCTTGACCTTTTAGGGGTCTTAAGTTTAAGGCTTCAGGCAGTTTTTGATCAGGCTGAGAGCGGGTGTTCAAATGGCCCATATGAACCCAGCGACCCATGATCTTTACGGGTTGGCCGAGCCGGCCGATGAGTGACTTCGGGTCGTCAGTCTTTAATCGCAGCTTGTATTCCTGGTGGCGTTCATGCCTGCCCGTCGAATCATTAACAACGAGATAACTCGCAATAAAAAAGCGTTCATTGGGGATTAAACCCGGAAATTGATCGGCCGTTTCGCCACTGGCCATAGAGGCCGCTTCAATTGTCACAGTCAGGCTGAGCGGATCTGTTCCATCATTGGCCTTGGCGACCTTCGGATTTGCTTTCGTCTTTGCCAAAGCAGGTCGAAACGACTTTGGTTGAGTAGGCCGATATTTGTCTAGGCTCGGCGTGCGAGATAGTGGAGCGATGATCTCCGTTTGAGATGCGGCTTGCTGACGTTTCAGCTGGGGAGACTTTGGCGTCTTATCTCCGTCGCAGCCTAATGGGGTCACGCAGAGTACGATCCAGAGTTTGATCACGGCTGCCTTCATCTTATCGACCACCTTTATTGACACCTCACCAAGTTTATTCTCGCCTTACAGTCTATTTAAATCAGAGTCAGATTCAAAACGCTTCTTAAACCGACCATTAATCTGTGATGGCTTTCTGGGTTTTAGGGGCCCTTTGGAGAGGCCTGGACCGCTACATGGATACTCACGTTCTCCCATCTGAATGGGCGAGTTCTTAGGACCTAAACCCTCACCTAAATTATCGATAACGACTTTGGCGACTTCAAATCGGGGTCAGGCTGAGTATAATCGAGCCATGAGTAATGAAACATTTCGCCTAACGGACCTGGCTTGCTCAGGCGGTTGAGCCGCGAAACTCGATCCTAAGAGCCTGGTTCAGGTTCTCGACGGACTGCCGGCGACCACGACAGAGGGCGTGGTTGTCAGTTCGGACACGTTGGACGACGCAGCTGCCGTCCAGTGGCCGGATGGGTGCGTCGACTCTTTGATGCTCCAAACCGTAGATTTTATTCCGCCGGTTGTAGACGATCCGTTTGTATTCGGTCGTATTGCCGCAGCCAATGCGCTGAGTGATGTTTATGCCATGGGCGGTCGGCCCTTGACCGCGCTCAACATTGCTGCGTTCCCAGCTCAGCAACTTGGGATCGAGCGCATGAGGCGAATACTCGAAGGGGCGTCCGCCGCCTGTATTGAGGCGGGCGTGGCCATCGTTGGAGGCCATACCGTAAACGACCCTGAACTCAAATTTGGTCTATCCGTGACCGGTCGAGTCCAGCGAGACCAACTGGTGACCAATCAAGGCGCCTTGGCCGGTGATGAACTCATCCTTACAAAAGCGTTGGGTACGGGCATTCTATTCAATGCGTTTAGAGGCCAGCGCCTCGATGTGTCTCACATCGAGAGCTGGCAGGCGTCTATGTCTACACTCAACCAACTGGCCGCAGGCCTTATGGTTCAGTTTGGTGTCAAGGCGGCGACCGATGTAACAGGCTTTGGTCTTTTTGGTCATTTGCATCAGATGATGAAAGCATCAAAGACCTGTGCTCATCTCAAGCTGGCATCAATCCCAATTTTGCCAGGCGTTGAACAGCACAATGTCGCTTGGTCAGGCGGAAGCAGGCGTAATCTCGATTACGTGGGTGATTTTGTCGATGGGGCTGATGAGGTGTCCCAACGGCTTTTGGCCGACCCACAAACCTCCGGTGGCCTCTTGATGGCAGTCCACCCATCTCAGAGCGGGTCATTGTTGAATGGACTCCAAGAGGCGGGCCACCATGATGCGGCCCGAATCGGACGCGTCGTCGACTGCAAAGGCGAAGAGGGACCCGCCGGCGCCATCAAGGTCCTGACTTAGGTGTGCGCCGTTGTGATTCAATGCCCCGTCTGATCAGCCTCGCTCGTTTGAGTATCCAGCCCTTTGAGAGCTGACTTGATGGCGTCAAGAAACATGGCCTCTTGCTGCAAAATAATAATTGCCCGCGCATCAAAAATAAGCCGTTGATTTCGGACCCGACCAATGACGGGCGGTTTCGAGTTGAGCAAAGCGCTTTGGAGTAAATTAATCTGAGGGTGCTCAATGGCGATTCCGACGGATTCAAAGTTCTGTCCGGGCAAACTTCCACCACCGATCGTCGCTTCGGTTCTGACAGCGTCGGCAGATCCAAATGTATGGAGTTCTTGGCACCAAACGCTCACCCGATCCTTGAGTTCATCCGAGGTCAGCTGTCTCATTTGTTCAAGTGGGGTCGGTTTTTGGCGAAGCCAATCGTCGATGGTTGCCTCCAGCGCCGCAAGAATCGTCTTATCGGGTCTTAATGCTCGATACATAGGATGTTTTCTGATTTGTTCGATGGCATCTACTCGCCCAATCATGATTCCAGATTGTGGGCCACCGAGTAACTTATCGCCGCTCATGCAAACGATGTCTGCACCCGCTGCCATGGCCTCGGCGACACTGGGTTCAGCCGCGTCATAGGACAGTTGGCCGCTGCCAAGATCGACAAGCAGTCGCGTTGGCAGGGTCGCCAGCTCGCTCAACAAAGGTTGGGCAACGAAGCCAATTTGCTTGAAGTTTGAATGATGGATTCGAAGAACACCGACGACATCGTCAGCCAGTGCATTTTGGTAGTCGGTCAAGTGTGTTTTGTTGGTTGTACCGACTTCCAATAGGTCCGCGCCCGATGCTTTCATGACATCGGGCACGCGGAAACCGCCTCCGATTTCGACGAGTTCACCACGGCTCACGAGGACTGAGCGACCTTGAGCTAACGCGGCCAGCATGAGCATGACTGCGCCCGCACAATTGTTGACCACCAAGGCTGCCGGTGCCTTCATCAGTGCGCAGATTCGATCCTCAACCGCCAGACCTCTCTTGCCACGCCGCCCCGCAGCTAAATCAAATTCGACGTTGCAATAGCCTTGCGCAGCTCGTGCAGCATGGCGAGCATTCTCGCCCCAAGGCGCTCGGCCTAGGTTCGTATGTAGCAATACACCTGTCCCATTGATCACCCCGGATAAGCCATCGTTTAATGAATTGAACAGTTGGGTTGGAATTGCATCCAGGTCCATTTTATGACCCTGGGCAATCCGCTGGCGGCAGTCGTCAACAAGCCGGCGCGCATGCCGTAGAACCCGGTCTCGCCCGAATTGTTCCACCAAGATTGGGTCGAGTAGGGTGTCGATTTTTGGGAGTAAAGCTCTTTGGTCAGACATCGATGTACGCCTTCGCTTTTGGTCCTGCAACGCGGTGGTCACCCACCCGACGGGTGGTGCCACACGCGTCGAGCCATGTCCACAGGGGAATCGCATATTTACGAGTCATTTGGGCATTTTTCTTGAGCCAGCCCACAGCTAAGGGGTGTCCGTTTAGACATGCTAGGGCGACGGCACGTCGCAGTTCAAGAAGTTCTCTGGCGGGAAAACAAAAACCATCTGTAATGATGATTCGGTCATTTTCACTGAGGTACCTGAGCGACGCGGTCAGGAGGTCTTGAGAGTGGGGGAATCGGGTAAATAATTCGTCTTTTTTAAGGGCGTTGAGACCCGCCCGTCCAATGGCTCGCATCAGCTTTCGCGCTGTTTTGATAATCTGCGGGTCGATGTTCAGATCATGATTGATATGCGCGATACAGCCACTGCCTTTTTTGAGCAATTCTGACTGAAATGCCAATTCCAATGCCATGGCGTCGATAGGGCGTCCGAGTAACTCCGCTTGGGGAACACCAGGGCGATGTGGATGACGCATATGAAACTCATTGACCCGGGTCATCAGCAGCTGCTGAGCCAATTGCAGAGCCTCTTGAGAATACAAGATAGTTTTGGCAACGCGAGGGATTGGCAGTCGTCGGACGAGTTTGTCACTGTCGATGCCCAAGAGCCCGGAATCAGCGATCAGGGCTTGACGCTGTTGGTCTGTATCCATTTGGGAAAATGCCAGTAATGCATCTGGCCGGCGCTTGCCGACCGGATGGGCATCCAGAATCAGGCCGCCACCAACAATGCCTCCAAAATCATGGGTGGCCTGACCCCGGAGCACGAATCTAAATCCGGGTGGAAGCGGGATCTGCCTGTCCAGTCGAATCCGAGCTGTTCCCGTCTCACCCGGTTTGATCCTTTGATTCACCTGAACATCAGCCACCGCTCGGCTGGTCGCCAGATGGAATGTCAATGCCCGTTGTCTCGTGAGGGGTTTTAAATTGTGCGGCAACCAAATGATTTGGACATCGAGTACGCGTCCCATTTCAATGGTGCCTGCCTCCGCGAGCATCCTTTCATGGCGAAGATCAGTCCGCTCGATTGAAAGATTGACAGCGACCCGACGCCCGCAGGCTACGGCCTTCTGTTTTTCGCCGTGAGTTTGAATAGCTCGGATGCGTATGATTCGTCTGCTGGGTAATGCTTCGATCTGGGTGTCATGAGACAGTGCCCCTCGAACCAGTGAACCGGTCACAACGGTTCCATGGCCCTCCATTGAGAAAATTCGATCGATGGGGAGGCAGATGGGCAACGAGAGTGAGCCCGAATGGGGGGCTGCTGAAAAGATTTGACTGGCGGCATCAGCTAGGCCGTCCAGCCCCCGATTCTCTGTGGCTACAACCGCTCGGATGGGGGCTTTAGCATAGGGGGTATTGGACAGCTGGGTCCTGATCTTTGAGATGGCCTCATCGGCTTGGTCCACCATGTCGGCAAATGTCATTGCAACGACCATGTGTTTGATTCCAAGAACCCAGCATGCGTTTAAATGCTCCCACGTTTGAGGCATGAGACCAGTGGCTGCTGAGATAACCATCAAAACGCCGTCGACACAGCCCAGTCCAGTCAACATGGTTTTAATCAATGTTTCATGCCCTGGTACATCCACAATAGAGACCGAGTCGCCATTTGGTAAGGGCCATTTGGCATAGCCAAGCTGGATGGTGATGCCGCGCTCGATCTCCTCATCGAGGCGGTCGCATTCTGTACCCGTCAATGCTTTGATGAGTGTGGTTTTGCCATGGTCAACATGACCGGCTGTTGCGATGATCATCGGCTAGTCGTCTCGCGTGGGTCGGCTACTGGGATCAAAGGGACAGCCCTCGTCTTCGATTCCGTCGCAGTCATCATCTAGGTGATTACAAGCCTCATCCGGGTCTGGGCCACAAAAGTCACAGCTATTCAATAGCGCTTCATCGGTTTGTCCATCGCAGTCGTTATCACGAAAGTCGCAGCTGAGTTCTACCGCTTCGTAATTCGGGGGAAACAGGCAGCCAAAGCCAGACGCCCCCCTGCATCCGACGGTCGTCGTGCCCGCGCACACGCCTGTGGTTGGACACTCGATCCCAGCCGGTGGCTGCATGCTTTCATCCACTGCACCATCACAGTCATCATCGAGGCCATTGCAGACCTCGACTTGGGACTCTCCGCAGGTGCCGCAATCGTTGCGGACGTTTTCGTCGGTTCGGCCGTCACAGTCGTCATCAAGGCCATTGCAGACTTCGGTCGGCGCGGTGCCGCAGTTGCCGCACCGATTGAGAACGCCTTCATCGATTTGACCATCGCAGTCATTGTCTTGGGTATCACAGACCTCGATGGGGTCTGGACCACACTCTCCACACCCATTGGCGACACCGTCATCTACGGTGCCATCGCAGTCGTTGTCTATCGCATCACAAATTTCCTCAGCTGGGCCTCGACCACTGCAGTCGCTCCACTGGCCATCGACACAGCGTTGCAGGCCGACACGGCACTGGCCTATATCCGTACCGCAGGGGCGTTGCTGACCGGGCGGGCAAGCACAGTCGGCTAAGGCTTCGTCTATGGTGCCGTCACAGTCGTTATCGAGTCCGTCACAGATGGTCTCCGTGTCGTTTTCGACACCGTCAACATAGACACATGCCCAGATCCCATTTTGGCAACTTGGTTCGGTACCAGAACATTCGCCGAGTTGAGCGCAACCTGCGACGGTCGATGGGGGCGTGACGCTTTCGTCTATGTTTCCATCGCAGTCGTTATCTAGTCCATCACACTGAGTTTCTTCGGCTTCAAATTCGGCCGGCGTCTCGCAGTGAAGTTGGCCATCTCGACAGCGGATTTGGCTGCCGGCACAGACGCCGGTTCGCTCGCAGGTGTCGATGGCTGGATCATTAGATTGTTCATCTATTTCTCCATCGCAGTCGTCGTCAAATCCATTACATATTTCCGCGACTGGGTCGATGGCATCTACACAGTCGGACCAGCCATCGGGTCCGCAGGTTTCGAGTCCTGGGCGACACAACCCAATTTGTGCGCTTGGCCCGCAGGGACGCGTCTCTGAAATAGCACACTCGCGCTCTGTCGCCTCCAAACTGATCTCCTCATCAGGAGACGAGGCAATTTCATCATCCTGGTCGACAACTTGGCAACGCGCATCATCAGCGTCGTACAATGCCACGGACCAATCAAAGTCCATCAGGCTGCGTGTGTCTGCGGCGACCTCTGGTCTCATTTGTTCGATAAACGCAGCCGCGCTTCCATAGGCATTGAAGTCATCTGAATACCAGTGGAACAAGGGAGAGACGCCCTGGGACGAGACCCCGATATCGGTGTTAGCGATGAACGCCTTGGCCGATGAATCGAGCATAGATTCAAGCTGAGACGCTTGGAATGCTGTGCGGGCGACGGGACAACTGGTGGCACCGCACCCCAATGCGAGAATTGAACGTCCATCGATAAGATGTTGGATTTGCTCATGATACGTTTTCAAACGGGCGATTAACTGGGGGTCCGCTTCAGCGAGTGAAATGTGGTCGAATCGGCCGCGAATCACGGCATGGGCGATCCAGTCGGGCGCCAATAGGATGTCATCAACTGGCAGGCTAGGTCGTCTGAGGACAGCGAAACCAGAATCGGAGATGGCGACTGATGGATTGTCTCGGAATTGGTCTGTCAGTTCGGAAAGGATGCTGAAATTGTAGGCGTTTATCCAGAATGTGTATAGGTCTACCGGGGTCTGAAAGTCTGCGATTCGTGTCGCCTTAAAGGTGGCATATAGGCGCTTGAATAGCAGCTGCAGCTCAGCATTGTTAGACGCATTCACCAGGTCGATACAAGCGCCTTTTACGACACCGTTTAGGAGCGTATCTAGGGTGATGTATCCATAGCCTGGCGAGTTGGGGGTGATCTCGGCCGGTGCGTCGATGGACGGCCTCGCCCCATTGGAAAACCGAACTTGCTCAGTACAGCTGAGACAGAGAATAGCCGCGATCAGACCAACGACACGTGTCACCGCAGACTCCAATCAAACAGGAGTTTGCCACGTATATCGAAGGCGCCCTTGTCTGTTAAACGGTAGCCTCGAATGAACGCCTCGACCGAACCAGATGAGGCGATGAAATCTCGCCTGAACCACTCGAACAAAGCGGACACGCCCAGCGCGTTGGCGCCGTACGTTTCGTCGTTGATATAGTCTCTGGTTCGTTTCTCTAAGGTCTCCTCCAGTTTGTCGGCGTGATAGGCGTTGATTGGCATACCGGGAAAACCGCGCGTTCCGAAGCTGATGGCAAAATTAACTCTCGGATCGAATTGGCCACTTGGAAACAAGAGGTGGTGTTGATCCATTAAGCGTCTGGCTAGCCTGACCGGCGTGTCAGAGACGTCGGGATACCCCATGTGGCCTCGAAGTACGATGTGGCCGATTTCCTCCAGCGTAACTTTAAAACCAGCGACGTTATGCTGAGTTTTCGTATAGATAGCAAAGTCGTCGTGCGATACTTGGACCTCCGGACCGAGGTCCTGCACCAAACCGGCGAGTGATTCCAATAGAAGGGCGATGTAGGCATTGAGCCAGAAGGCAATTCTCTCGTTCGGGTTGCGCATGGATTCTGGGCGAACGCCAGCGAGGATGAGTTTATAGTCTCTCAGTAAATTGAGGGCTTCAGCGTCGCGGCTCAACGCGAGATAATCTCCGCCATCGGCGGACACGTACCGCCGCAGAAGCGCATCCAGATGAAAATGGTCAAGAGCATCGAGGCGTCCGACTTCATCTGGATCGACGTCAAAGCCGGACTCAGTGATAACGCGCGATGCCCACGCGGCCGCCGCTTCATCATCTGGCGCGCTAAACGTAGATGTGTCGCAGCCCATCAAAAAAGACAGCGTAAGAATGGCAACGACTTTTAACCACGCCATGACAAACTGCCTACAATCTGACTGTCTGGATGAGGTGAACTCGTGTAAATATCCCGACTCAATGTGAGCTGAAAGGCCCAGCCTGCTGATTCGCCGAGTCGCTCGATTAATCCGAGCCGGATCAAATTGGCATGCTCATCTAGGCCTCCAAAACGCCCGCTGATCGAACCGCCTAACGCCAGCCAACTTAGACCAGGTTGCCATAATCCTGTGGTGGTCATCGATAGGCCAAATTGAGCGGCGTCCGTAAAATAGTCGGCCTGAGCGTCCACACCCAATCTGACTTGACCCAATTGAGCCATATGTTGGATGCCCACTGCGACCGCTGTCTCGTTGGGGTTGGTCTCAAAATAGCCCGTGATTGGATTCAGTTCGTCGCTGGCAGACTCCAACCCGTCTGGCTGGTCTGCGCGAGCCAGCAGCCCGAGCCGCGTATTTTTAGAAATCAGACGGTCTAGTCTGAGTTGGATTGGATTGAGCTGACTCCGATCGAAGAAGAGCCGGCTCGCGTAGGTCTGGCGGCTCATTTCGTATGGGATATCCAAGCCGACTATCCAGTGTTCGGCAAAGGCGAGTGACACGCCCACGGTCAATTCTGCGGACTGACGTTCGAGAGCATTGGAAGCGACTAACGTTGTCCCTTCGGTGTATGCGCTTGCAAGGCGAACTTCGACAGCACCTGTCTGCAACGGTCCAAATAGCCAATTGTTGGCCAGTAATGTGATGATTAATGCCGACATCTCTGTTCCCAATCCTGATGCCATTGAACCAATTCTTGGACTCCGGCACAAATTCATCCGTCAATCAAATCAATCCAGCCTTGCGATTTCTCGTTTTCATGGGTATTGCCGAGACACCTTAATCCCACTGGAGCCGTTTTCTGATGAAGCGACTTGGACTCTTTTTGCAATTTGCCCTGGTGCTCTTATTGATTCCGATTTCTTGGGACGCCTTACACGCCTTGAGTCAAGCACAGCATCGCGATACCCGCGCCCTCCAGTATCTTACGGCTGCAAGAGATGCAGAGGCTGCTCATCAGCCTAAGCTGGCTATCGCGGCGTATCAGCAGGTTTTGTCCTTAAAGCCGGCCGATAATGCCGCACGCCTCCGCCTCACCTTGCTCCAATGTAAGGTCAGCGCAGAGGAGCCGGCAAGCTTATCTGCAACCAGTGCAAGAACGCTGGCATTGCGCCTGAAAACACTGGGATTAGCCGCTGAAGATGGACCTGAAGTGGCTGTTGCACTCGCTCAAATTCAGTTGCTGGATGGTCGCTCAACGCTCGCCCACGGAGCGTTCGAGAAGGCGGGTGTAGCCTATCCTAAGTCCGCCTTGGTTCAATTCGTTGTCGGAAAGTCCAGATTGTTCCAAGGGGATTCGGTCGCGGCAACCGATGCGTTGGCACGGGCTGCCAAACTCGATCCTGAGAACAGTCTCTATCGAAGTGTTCTCGGAAAGACCTTGCATGCACAGTCGAAGTGGGCGCGCGCCGAGGTTGAGCTGCTGGCCGCTGCGGAACGGCGAGAGGACCCCATGGTTCGATTGATGCTCGGAGAAGCACAGTTGAAATTGAAAAAGGCGGATGCGGCCATCGAGTCTCTTCATCGTGCGCAGGGTTTGATCAAGGAGCCGAGTCAACGAGCGCGGGCCTTAGCTGCCCTTGGATATGCTCAATACACAGCGGGGCGTATGCGTGACGCAATTGCGTCTTTGTCGGAGAGTCATCGCTTAAAGGCATCGGACCAAACCAAGTTGAATCTCGCTCTGTCTTATCAGGCATTGAAAGACCATAAGCGTTCGATATTACTCTTCAAAACGGCTCTTGAAAACAGGCCCTTGGATGGAACTAATCATGTCAATTGGATCCGCTCGTTGATCGCTGTGGGTCAGCGAATTACAGCGCAGCAAGTCTATCTCCGACTGAAGCAAAGGGCTGAAAATTACCCACAGCTAAAACCCCATTTGGCATTGATGGCAAAATTGGTCGAGATGGAAAAGCCCGACCGTTGACTGCCAGCGGTCTGAGACGCGTTGGCCGTCGGGACAATTTGTGCGGGCTGTCAGCGATATAGGCCTTTTCTCGGTAAACGCTGCGGAACCGTCTCCCACTGCCGTGATCACTTGGATCATCGTAGGGTCTCGTGCTATGGTCTGACGTGCGTACGCGAGCCTAATTTTTCCGTGCGCGCTCCACAAAAAAGTTCAAGCTCACGGACGGGTCGACTTTTGAATGGTTTAATCAGTCTCTCGAGATTGAAATTTGAGGGGGGAGAGATGCTCAGACAATTGAAACACGCTGCGGTCGCCTTGGTGGGGATACTGGTCCTTTCATTGCCCGTCTCGGCTTTGGCTCTTCCAGATATTTTCATGCAAGAAGGATTTGTAACGGACAATCGTGGTCGAGCTTTGGATGGAGTTCACAACATCACAGTTCGTTTGTTTGCTGCAGCTCGAGATGGCGATCCCATCTTCCAAGAAGTCCACGAGGGAATTACCATCGAGAATGGCTACTACGCCATCGCCGTCGGAAGCATTGAGGCTTTGGATGGAACACTTTTCAACGGCGAAGTCTTCTTCACGATCGCCATCGATAACGGAGCAGATTTAGACCCTCGAATCGAGCTCGGTAAAGTCCCGGCTGCTTTCGTGTGCAGTGTCGCCGATCAGATCGCCACCGACGCCGACATCGACATTGCGACGGTCTCGATTGCCGGTGAGACGGTCATCGACCAAAACGGACAATGGGTGGGTAGCCCGACGGGCCTTCGTGGCCCGGCTGGTCCGCCAGGGGAGCGCGGCGTTGCAGGTCCTCAGGGGCCTCAGGGTCCGCAAGGTGAGCGTGGGGCAGATGGTAGTGACGGTACCGATGGCGCTCAAGGTGACCAGGGGTCGCCCGACACGCCACTCCAAGTGAGGGCAAAGCTGCTGGAAGTTGATGGGCCGGGTTCGGGCATCAATGCAGACGTGCTCGATGACCTCACATCTGGCCAATTTCTGATGTCGGACCGTGCGGATACAGCCAATGGCGAAATTCGTTTTGCCGATTCGATTCGGCCGTCTGCCGGCGGCAATGCCGATAATGGGATTCGTTGGCTTGACAACGCCCATGGAGGCGGTGGCGATGCCGCCTGGATTCAATGGATTTCAGAAAACGGTGAGAATACGGCGCTGCGAATCGGCGTGGCAAATGACCCGGATGACAATATCGAATTCTATTCGCCCGGTCGCGTTCTCTTCAACGGACCCAACGTTGCCGCACTCGGGATCGATTTTCCAAATAACCATTTCGGAGGTGACGGGGATGAAGCCTTCATTCGCTATGAACGAGATGGAGCGGACAACAATAGCCGACTCTTGATCCGTGTTGGGAATGATGGCGATGACAACCTTGAGCTGCGTGCGTCGGGTGGCGTTGACGTTGTCGGTGGCCTTCGAGTCAATGGTCAGACCGTCCCCCTCGACGATGCGGGATTCTTAGAACGCATTCGGTCTGTCGACGGGCCTGGTTCTGGAATTGTTGCTGACAGCTTGGACAACCTTGATTCCACTCAACTGTTGCGCGCAGACCAGAATATTACCCTGGGTGGCAGTATGGCCGTGCCCAATGGCAGCATCAACATGGAAGGCAACGCCATCATTTTTCAGGCTGATCCAACTGACCAGGCTCGCATTTATGAGGAAAGAACAGGCAATGATACGACCAACTTGATTTTCGAGAAGCGCGACAACTCCAGTGACCAAATTCGATTTCGCTGGGCAATGTGCTGTGATGATGGCACCCATGATGTACTCGCCATCAATCGGAGCACCGTCTCGGTTTTCGATGCGGATGTTGTCATCAACGACCGTTTCTTCTTTCCTGACGAGGGCTATTACTTTCGCGTTCAGCGCCCGAACGATGACCGAGAAGCGGGCATTCAATTACGAACGGGTGGGTCTGTCAAATGGCGCATGTGGATCGACAACGATGGAAATGCCGATCCTGCGCTCAGGTTTCTCCAATCGGGGCATGGCTTCAATGACGCCAGTCCGCAATTTAAGATCGATCCCACCGGAGATGTTTCTATCGGACGGGACCTCGTTGTAGGCCGTAATCTCAGAATCGAAGGCACCCTTACAGTCAACGGTCGAGATATCGACGGTGGGGTCCCGACGGGCGCTATCGTTCTTCACGAAGACGCCAACAACGATGGGATGACCAATGCGGGTTATGAGGCGACGGGCGCTGTTGCCATTATCGGCGGCGGCAGCCGGGGAAACACCTGGCGAGGCTTGGCCAGCGTGCCTTCGTATCAAGGCTGGAGTACATCAGCTGTGATCAATGGCCGCATGTATCAAATGGGTACGGCCAGTAATTGTGTTTTTGAATATAATGCAGCTGACAACTCTTGGAGCCAGCGTGCCTGTCACCCGGCCGGAAAGCGATATAGTCACCAAGCGTACGCGGTTGGCGAACACATCTACTTCATCGGCGGTAATGGACCTCATAATTACAACCATCGGTACACGCCCGCGAGCAACTCATGGAACGATATGGCGCCCATTATTGGACCAGATGGAAATCCTAACGGCCGCTACTGTGCCCGTGGTGGTGTCGTCGATGACATGATTTATGTTGCGAAGGGCCGCTTGCAGAACGGCGGTACGACTCGCAGTACAGTCCGTTACGACCCCCAGAACAACACGTGGCGAACGCTACGAGATTCCAATGTGTCCGGTACGGAGTTCAACGCGGGTACGCTCGGTCACCACATTTATTTTGCTGGTGGCAATAACGATTTCGGCTCTCCATCGACTTACATGGACCGATATGATGTACGAACGGACAGCTGGGAGCGTATGCCCAATACCCCTGATGCACGAGGCAATGCAGCCGTGTACGGCGGGCCCGATGGGCGAATGTACTTCATAAACGGAACGGAAGCAGCCGGCCTCGGCTGCGGTGGATGTCCGACCGATGGTTGGGCGTTCAATCCGCAGACAAATCAGTGGGAGGGGATTCCCAACTCGCCTGGCGGGGGCTTTTATCCCGGCATGGGCATCATTGGAAATGAACTCATCTTGTCATCGGGCGAAGGTCGCGGGGCAGCCGTCCACGCCTATTCCTTTCCCGGCAAGGCCTACTTCCTCTACCGCAAGAACTAATGGTGAGTTGGGCTTTTTGGCTCATACTGGCGTCATCACCCGTCTGTAGCGTGGGTGATGTGTTCCACGTCGATGGTGACGTCATCACGGATTATGATGTGTCGAAGCTTGCGCGATTGGAGCAATTAACCGGTTTGGCACATTCTGAAACCACCGCTGCTCTAACGACCCTTGAGCGTCGTGCCAAAGTTGCACTATTACGCCGGTCGGGTCTGCGTTCGACGCAAACCGAACTTCATCATGCTCTCGATGACTATCTGCGGACGGCTGGCAAGCCAGATGCAATTCGCCGCGCATTTCAAGTCGTCGGCAAAGAGGCCTATCTCAGGCTCTACGTGGAACCACGTCTCGCAGAGACGAAATTAACTCGCTACTATGATAATGAAGTCGCGACTGCAGGCCAAAGTCGAGCAGCATCGACTTTACGCGTCCTATTGACGGACCGGACAACCGTCGATGCCATCCGGGGAAAAGCCTCCCAGGGGCTCATCTACGGCCGTTTTCGCCTGACGCCTAACGAACTCATTCACCATTTTAGCCCTGGCCAACGAGATGATTATCTGGAAAGGCTCGACGCGTATCAGACAGGTCGTTCAGATATCAGGCCAGCGACACCTCGATCCCCGGTTGAGAATGTCGACGGCCTTGGTCTAGGAAACGTGGGTTACGTGAGACAAATGGCCGATGTTTTGGACAAGGTCGATGATGGCGATTGGTCTCGACAGGTCGTTCGGGATCAGCATCAGTGGCTCATTATGAGGCGACTATCTGAAAGTGGTGGTGTCTACGAGGGCGAATGCTTTCGATTTCCCATCATACAATTTCACGATTGGCTCGTTTCTCGTTACCGAGAACTCGATTTCAAGTTATGCTCAAACCAGATTGCTGAGAAGGCTCGTACAGAAGCTGCGAGTAACCCCTTTGTGGAGCTGTTCCGATGAACAAGTTTATGTTTCGAATTTTCCTCTTATTCAGTTGTGTTGCTGTTGCAGCCTGTTCTGGCACGTCGCCGACAGGCGGCGGCGCGGGCGGAGAAGGTGGCGGCGGTGGTATGCAAACTCCGGATGCCGGCGGCGGGGGTGGCACGGGTGGCATGGCCTGTGAGAGCACCTGTATGCCCGGTCTTGTTCAATGTGTCGGAGACGCCATTGAGACCTGTTCTGATGCCGACCGAAATGGCTGTTATGAATGGTCGACACCCGTTGCTTGCGCTGACGGTTTTGCTTGTT
>MDTC01203910.1_pt1 | contig 21389 bp, 28 predicted proteins | sample 811181 | NCBI WGS metagenome assembly MDTC01 (sample SAMN05326644, study PRJNA326480) | marine metagenome | isolation source: seawater | place: Pacific Ocean: North | collected 2011 | reverse complement strand
TACATCCTCCGGATTTTGATATTGAAAAAACAAAAAGATATTTAATACTATTACTCATGGGGTTAGTTCAGAATGAGTCATTTAAACAAGCTAACCATAACAATTTAAGTAGGTTAGTTGTGAGTATGCAACGTATAATAGAAGAGGATTTAGGAATAGAAGCTGAATTGTCATTCCCCCACGTGTTCCCTATTCACCTTGATGAATCAACTTATCAACAGGCTCTTGAAGAAGTATTAGCTTATAATCCCCCATTAAAAGATGAAAAATCAATAGAACTATACATCCGAAAAAAAATGTCTTTTCAATTATACAAAGATTATTATGATTTATATAAACATTTCGATAATATACTCCCCAAAGAAGAAACAGATTCATCAGACGATTTTATAGATCTTGATTTCTTATAATAAATAAAATATGAATTCTACTTACAAAAACTAACCCTAATATCCATTTAAAAAATAAATAGGTTAGTATAATAAAATGATTCGTGCATGTATTTTTGATCTTGGAGGGACTCTTGTGGATAGATATTCCTTAACACCTTTGTTATCACTGAAAGAAACATTTTCAAGAAAAGGAATATTTGTTACTAATCAATCCATTTTGAAAGATATGGGCAAATCCAAAAAAGATCATATTCAACATATATTGAAGAAAGAATATGTACATGACCATTGGACGTTTCAATATGGTAAAGCCCCCGATACAAATGATATTGACCTTCTTTTTAATGATTTTAATGAAATTCAAAAAAAAAGATGTGATGACATTATGGATGTTCTTCCCGAAACTGAAAAGACTATCCAATATTTACAAAATAACAAGATCTTTTCAGGCTGTACAACCGGTTTTGATAAAGGAAATATGGCTCTTATTCAAAGAAAACTTAATTATCGCGGGATTCATCTTGATACTTATGTTTCATCAAGCTGCCTAGGAAAACCGTCGCGTCCAAATCCATCAATGATATTTGAAAATATTGCACACTTTAATATTAATGATACAAAACAAGTTATCAAAATAGATGATACAAATGTTGGAATCTTAGAGGGGAAAAAAGCGAACTGTTGGACAGTAGCAGTTGCACGGTGGTCTGTCAATATGAATATTCAATCCATTGATGAAGCTTATTCTCTTTCAGATTATGAAACGAGTGGAAAATTAATTCAATGCAAAAAAGAATTAATGAAATCAAACCCCGATTTTCTCATTTCAACATTAGATGAACTACCTCATGTTATCCAAACAATTCATAATTATCAAGAATGATTCATAATTATGTAAAATAGATTGAATAATAATAATACTCTTTTAATAATGGAAGTTTGTTCTATTTGTCTTCAACCTATGAATGAAGAGAAAACAATTACAAATTGCAACCATACTTTTTGCACCCCTTGTATTGACGAATGGTTTAATACAGGGAATAATTGCCCCATGTGTCGTGAAGGGATTACTGAAATTATTAGGAATCAAGAAAAAACAAGAATTATCTTTCATCAATTAAACCGTAGGTCGCAAGTAGAGGAAAACAATATATTATTAATCAATGCAAGCCGAAGACAAATCAATTATACGAGATTTTTTAATTGTATCTTATGGTTTCTTCTCATATATGCATGCTTTCAAAATTATATTAAATCTTATACTATTGTGAGTTTAAATAATCAGTTATTTAATTGTCAACGAAATCTTACATTATCCAACGAAAGATCTGATGAATTTCAGAATGAACTAAATAATATCGATGATCTTGGTACAATAACTGTATTCGAAAGAACTTCATCAAGTATTATTTTGTGTGATTTCCCACGTTATTTTATTAATAAATGTTTCGGATATATATAAAGATTTATTAAGTAACTACAAGTAAATGAATATTAATGATCAAGAAGTAAGTCAAATTATCACAAAAGAATACAAACGTCAAAAAGAAGGTTTGGAGTTAATCGCTAGTGAAAACTTTACCTCTCAAAATGTCTTAGATGCTCTTGGTTCAATTATGACTAACAAATACAGTGAAGGCCAACCTGGAAAGAGATACTATGGGGGAAATCAATATATTGATGAAATGGAACTTCTTTGTAAGAAAAGAGCTCTTTCACTATACCAATTAGATCCGAATGAATGGTCCGTGAATGTTCAACCTTATTCTGGATCACCAGCTAATTTCGCCGTCTATACAGCACTATTAAAACCCCATGATAGAATCATGGGTTTAGATTTACCAAGTGGAGGTCATTTAACACACGGATTTTATACAAATAAAAAGAGAATATCAGCAACAAGTATCTTTTTCGAATCATTACCCTACGAAATCAATCAGGAAACTGGAATAATTGATTATGAAGGACTTCGTGAAAGAGCATTGGTATTCCGTCCGAAATGTATCATCGCTGGTGGATCAGCATATCCCAGAGATTGGGATTATCAACGTATTCATGAAATCGCAAAAGAAGTTGGCGCCTTCATGTTAACCGATATGGCTCATATCTCAGGAATTGTAGCGACCCAACATGCAAACAATCCATTTGAATATTCTGATGTTGTTACCACAACAACACACAAAAGTCTTCGTGGTCCACGTTCAGGCATGATCTTTTGTAAAAAAGAATATACTGAACAAATTGATTTCGCTGTTTTCCCCAGCTTACAAGGAGGGCCTCATAATAATGTAATTGCAGCTGTTGCAGTAGCGTTACAAGAAGCGTCCACGCCAGAGTTTAATGATTATATTATTCATGTTCAAGAAAATGCAACAGAATTAGGGGATCATTTAATGAATTATGGATATAAACTGTCCACAAATGGAACTGATAACCATTTACTACTCATTAATCTAAGGAATCAAAACATTACAGGTAGTAAAGTTGAATATATCCTTGAAACATCTTGTATGAGTGTCAATAAAAACTCCATTATAGGTGATAAAAGTGCGTTGTCACCGAGTGGAATAAGGATCGGATTATGCGCGATGACTACACGGGGATTACTTAAAAAAGATTGTCAACAATTAGCTGAACTAATCCATCGAGGGATACAATTGGGTTGTAAATTACAATCTGATGCCAAGAAACTATCAGAGTTTAAGAAACTGGTTGATGAATCAGAAGAAGTTCAGCTATTGAAAAAGGATGTTATCCGTTTTTCAGAACAATTTACATTTCATTATCGGATTTAATAGTTTCAATCATTCATTAAATATAAATACATAAACATCATCTTCGATAAGTTTGATACAAAATTATACTCCCCCCATGTTAGAACTACATATCCTGATACAATAATGTATTGGAGGCTCATAGGTATAGTTGTATAGTTTACTTCGTTGAATAATGTAGTATTGTTCATCCTTAATATTCAACTTATAATATTCAACTTATATTTTACTCATTATTCGTGCCCATTCCGATGGATCATTCTTATCCGGTGGTGCATTTAAATATTCCCAATCATAGACTCCTCCAACATCTGGATAAATATATTTAATTTTCTTAATCTCATCAATAAATGATGTTTGACCCGATTCCATACCCATTATTATTTTATTCGCTGGATAACCATTCGCAATCATCTTCTGAAATGTTTCCAATGTATAAGAGTCATAACATTGACAATTAAACCATTGAATTAATTGACCCTCCTCAGAATTGTATAAATCCTTGTAACTAAAACCACCCATACCTTTATCGTCTGTCTCTAATGAAAATGCAACCGGAGCCATCGTAATAATAAAATCATCACCGAATTCATCCGTGATCCGATTAATTAGCATCTTTACATCTGATATATTGACCATCTCTTCAATATCTAAATCAATCCCGCGAATCCAAGGCTTTGACCGTATCATCTTCACTAATAGAGGGAAATATATTTCGAAATCAGAGAATAATTCCTGATACGCTCCACCAGCTCCACCAACCATACAAGTTATTGTTACTCCTTGATTTGATATTTCTTCTGTTTCTTTCCATAATTTATCAAATATCTTATCATCCGGTAAATTATCATTCAAATAAATGTTCTGTATGCCCGTTTTATCCTTTCCGAAATGTATTGAAGAAACAATAATGTGTGTAACATCCTCAGGATGAACCATCATTTTTTCAAGACCTACAAATGTTTGATAATAATAACATACTTTCATTGAACCTTTTATATCCTCCCTCCATAATAAATTTGATTTTTAAATCTACCCAAACAATAAAGAAATATGACAGAATATCGCATTGAATGGGTAAGTCGGATAACAAACAATAAAGGACACGGTTCTTGGTTTAATGAGTCAGATAAGAAAATGTTGGAAAAGAATATCATTTCTTATAATAAAGAATACCGAAATAGAATCCACCATACGATCGCTCAACGATAAATAAATTTGATTTCTTATTACAATTTTTTTTAAAAATGAAAGACATTGAAGACACTGTCTTTGATAACAAGTTAAAACAGTTCTTGATAGAACTTGTTCAAGATGAGTTTGAAAGTCAAGATGAGTTTACCGAACGGTGCGTTTCACTCCGAACGAAGTATAAATTAAGTCCCAATAAACCCCTTCTAAGGAAGATTTATTTCACACTTCTGAAAGAAAAAGAAATCCAACCGAATCCATCTTTCCTGGAATTTTCACTGAAAAAAAAAGTCCGGTCAAACTCAGGTGTTTCTGTAATTACTATTCTAACTAGCCCAACACCCGAATATACAAATCAATACGGAGAGAGAGTTACTCAATCATTCAGCTGTGGGAAAAGTTGTGCATATTGTCCAAACGAACCTGAGATAAGGCTTCACTTAACTATTACAGATGTAAATCCGCATCAGAATATGTTCAAGGTTACTACACAAGATGATATTCACATTATACGATCACTTAATTATATTCTTTATCGTGAGAATCAATATCCCGTTGAATCGTGTAGTCATTTTACTGATAAATCATTTCTCATTGAGATGAAAGAAGATACTCCGTTTCCCTTTCATCTCAATGATGAACTAATTGGTGTGAAAATAGAACAACCTCGGAGTTACCTGTCAACAGAACCAGCTGTCCTTCGTGCAAATCGTGATAATTTTGACCCTGTTCTTCAAATCTACGATAGAGCAGATGCGCTAATGAACTGTGGTCATGAAGTTGATAAAATAGAAGTCCTCGTCCTTGGAGGCACTTGGGATCATTATCCTCTTGAATATCAACGTGAATTTATAAGAGATATCTATTTTGCAATCAATAATCTTGAACGAAGAGGTGTCGATATAAGACTTTCAATGGAAGAAGAAATTCATTATTCCCAGACATCAGGGAAAAGAATGATTGGACTTACACTCGAAACCCGTCCCGATTGTATTCATTTAAAACAAGTTCAACGGATACGAGAGTTCAATGTGACACGTCTTCAAATAGGAGTCCAACATATTGATGACGAAATACTCAATCATATTGAACGAGGTTGTACAACACAAGACACCATTCAAGGAAATCAATTGTGGAAACATAATGGAGGTAAAGTTGACTGGCATCTTATGCCAGATCTACCTGGTAGTTCAGTTGAAAAAGATATTGAAATGTTTCGGAAAATATTCTCTGTAAATCATATTACGCATCTATCTTCAAATCATGTTCGTTATGAACTAGAATATCCAGAACTTCAAGCAGATCAACTTAAAATATATCCTTGTTCAGTTGTTGATTGGACAAAAATTAAAGAGTGGTATGAAAATGGTTCCTATCAACCATATTCCGAAAATGAAGAAGATTTAATTCAAGTAATCGCCTTTATTAAACAAAATATATTTCCATGGATACGATTGAACCGTATTATCCGCGATATTCCCACAATGAATATCATCGGAGGAAATAAAAACGTCAATCTAAGACAAAAATTACTCGCAGACAAAAATATTAATTGTCAATGCATCCGTTGCCGCGAAGTCAAAGGTCGTATTGATTCTGTGGATCAAGCCCAACTATTCATAAGAGAATATAACGGTGTCCATTCAACAGAGTTCTTCATTAGCTTTGAAAGTCCCGATCAACAAATTCTATACGGTTTTCTTCGTCTAAGAATAAACCATTCCAATCAAGATCTTATCTACGAAGAACTCCACAATTGTTCATTCATTCGGGAACTTCATGTATATGGATCTATTGTGAAACATCATTCCAAAGATAAGAAAGCCGTTCAGCATATGGGATTCGGTAAACGACTTGTTCAAGAAGCAGAAAAGATTTCACAGCGAAACGGTCATTCCAAAATAGCCATTATTTCAGGTGTCGGAGTTCGTGAATACTATGAAAATAGTGGTTATCGTCTCGTAAAGGACTATATGATCAAAGAAATGACGATTCAACAACCTTGGGATTTCTTTGAGATCTCGTTAATCATTGCAATTATTCTCATTCTTATCAGTCTGTTTGTCTAAATTTGATTGCGAGATAATAGATTATCATCAATAAAAAACCTACCATGAAAACAACTCTTGATTATTCCGTGATCAAAGCAGGAGGATCACTACATTCCATTGATCTCGCAGCAGCATTGTTCAATGATATAGGGACAGATGCTCTTCAAGGAATTATTGAACAATTCAATCAACTCGGAACAACCCTTTATCTTCCAGCAAAACCTTCTGAACTTGGAACTGGGGATGTTGCATCCAATTTCAGATACAAACATGACATGAAGGTGAACAGAGAGGTCATTGATAATTGGTTGACCATCTTTAAAACATATTCAGAGAATCCATCAAACAATCCTGTCGTTATTACAGCTGTTGACAGAACAGAAAGACTCTATACATTTCAACTCGGGGAAAGTGGAGAGATTGATGTTATTCATAATCAAATAATGAAAAGTGTAACTCTTGAAACAAAGATCATGAAGGAATTCCTTGAATCCTCTGGGATTACTCATGAAGATATGAAGAATATACGAATGGCAACAAAGGACTCTGATTTTAGAAGTTATGGAGCCGATATGATCGCAACAATTACTATGGTGAATTGGATGTTTCACCCTGAGATATTCAAGAAGGAATATCTTACACCCTATATCGTTTCCCCAGAACATACATTCAGTCGAGCGGAAGTTTCCGGACAACCGATGCTCCAACCTGTCGTTATTCGTGGAAAGGAATGGAAACCCAAAGAAGGCTTCGATTACCTATATTTCAAGGATCCCTCTTATAACGTAACTAATCAGTGCTTTATGGTTCCTGATCCTGATTGTATGCCTAAGATATACCATCAACTGTTTGAAGCCCTCAGTAATGAAGAGAATGGAACCAAAAAAATGATTCGTGAATTCTTCCTCAAACAGAGTACATTCAGTCGTCTGTCTGATTTCTGGCTGAATGATGTTGATGATGGCTTCACAATTCTAATGATTATTCATTGTTTTAAGTTCTGTTCTCTCTCAACGGAAGAAGAACAAGTTAGAGACCAATTTATCGAAATCTCCAAACCATGGTTCGAAGAACTTCATAAGTAAGTGGACTTTAAAAGTATGGGTTGTTTAATTGAATATCTTTTTTTATCATTCATAGTATATTAGTAACTATGACTATTATGAAACATTTTCAAGATATGGACAGTTTCCATTTACTATGTGTTGATTACTATCAAAATGAAATCTATAAAATATTTTATCTTCATGATGGTTCCGATAAAATATTATTCTGTTTACCCGATTGTCCTCATCAAGGAGCTATAAAGTATAAAAATGTATGCCTCTGTGGGTGTTTTGAATGTGTTTCAGATCGCAACTTTACATGGGGATACAGTGATGTCTCGTGTAATGGTAGTTGTTTAAGTTTTAAAGTGAACCCCCATACAATTCAAGGAAAATGTGGACCGTCTTCCTCACCGGGTAATATTCGTTCTGTTTTCCCTTGCAATGGCTCTGTTGATGGAAAAGAATTAACATATGAAGAATTATTATCCAAAGTAATCGAGCGTCAAATTAATCTCAATAAACCACCCGTTGTCCATTTGATTCAAAAACGTATCCCACGAAAATCAAAACAAATCCTTAAAAAATATCTCAGCAAAAACTATCACTCCAATTATACCCTGAATGAAGACGACATTCAGAATATTGAACAAATTGCTATTCTCTCGAAGAAAGAAGATAGTGGAACTATACAATCAGACGCAAAGCAACAAATGATTAACACCTATGAAGATTATTCTGAAAGATTATTCAATTATTCAATGAATCCACAAGAACAACTTCTTGATCTACTTGAACAAATTAAACAGATGGGTATTAACGAAACAAATTATTCACAAATGAAGTCCATCATTTTACAATTGTAAATATTATATTGAATACTATTATATGGATCGCTTTGAAGGAGATGATTTTGTTAAAAAACTTAACCGAGATATGACAAAAAAAGGTGTTCTCAATATTCTTATTTTAGTATTCTTCACAATATTATCGTATATATTTATGCAAAATAAAGGCTTGTTTGAAGGATTTAATGTTTATCATCACGTCCTATGGACTACATTTGTTATGAGTCAATTCATCTATATTTTGTATGTTCTACTTATTAAGAATAACAGTAGTAGCCGGGTCGTAAAAGAGACCTATAAATTATTTACGAGTGGTGGTTTTGAACCCTTTAAACAACTCGTGATTTTGACAGACGAAGACCCCATTTTTGGATTGTTATTGGTTATTATAGCTCTTATAATGCCATTTCCATTTAATTTGAAAATGAAAAATGAACATAAACTCTTAATCGCTCTTTCAAAGATAGGAGTATTTCATTTACTCGCGGCTATCTTAAAACATTTATAGATTTCATAATATATATATATAGAATGAGATGAAGGTCACCGATCTAAGTAATGATATCTTGTATTTAATACAAATGGAATTGTATTCTCTAAGAACAAAACAATCTTATCAAAAAGTTCAAAAGGATTTTTATACTCAATGGTACGAAAGAAGACCTCATTACCGAGTCTTTCAATCGGGAAGAAAGATTCATGAAGGTAGAGCCTTCTTACATCCAAAAGTAGGGGTCCTTCTCAATGTAAAATTCCCTTTCAATCATTATATCTATGGGATAAAATTAAAAAATTATATGTACAGTTACAGAACAAGTGAAGGTTCAGCCATATCAAAGTGTGGTTTAACATTTAGTCATGAATGGTCTGAGAAAAAAAAAGTTCAATTCTGTCAAGAAAATAAGTGGGACGATTATACAAATGAAAAGGAGTTCTATACTTATCTACTATGCAAGGAGTCCGTCTTACAAAAGTAATTTCATCGCCTAAATTTGAATTTAACATGGTGAAATACATCAAAGGAATACAATGGATACAGAAAGTTTTATTTCAAACCTTCGCCATATTACAAGACTCTATGATGAAGGGACTTTATCCGAAACCGAGTTCGAAGAAGCCAAACAAATCCTATTCCAACCCTATAACGAGAGAGTCCAAATTCCAAGAACTACTTCAATAGCTGTTCAAACAGATGATACTCTGACAACTCCTGTCCAATCCAACAGAAAAAGAAAGGTCAATGATCCAGAAGTGAGGGCTCATTTAAACGAATTGTTCCAAAATCATGATATTCAAATCCGATATGTTCAATCACCTGAAAACAATTCATGGGAAAAAATCAATCTTTCCGAACAAGGATATACCCTTGAAAATCTTGGATTTCATAAATACAACGGAAAAGAAACACTGATGTGCAATGAAAACGAAAATCTAGTTACTGTCTCATCACTACTCAAAAAAGTTACAAACCTTCAAACAGTTCGTTTCTTAAATCACCTCTACGTTATCAAGGAGGGAACGAAGTTATCTCTTATCAAAGAATTGAAACAAAGTGGTTTTCATATGAATTAATTACATTCATTGTCTATTTTTTTTTTATTGTTTAAAAGAATAAGAAATATATTATTATATATATATGGAAACGAATGAACTATTTACATCCCTTATGACAGCTTATATGGCACAAATGGATTCAGCCATCAAGATTGCTGAAACTATTTCAGACCATGGAAAAGAAGAAGAGGTTTCTCCTGATTCAATCGTAACCGGTTTAGTTTATCGTTTGATGGTTCCCATGGAAGTCCATGAAATGGAAGAATCCTTTCAACAAGGAAAACAAATTGTTCAGGATATTGAAAAAAATATAAGTGAAGAAGATGAGGATTTTGATACAGACTTTGAATTATCACCTGAAACAGATACACAAGAACACGGTGATAAAGTGATAATCTCCCGTAAAGTGAAAGTAAATCAGTGTAACTGTGATATCTGTATCAAAGCACGAACCTGTTTATTAAATTATCGTGATTATGAACCTAATGATCAATTGGCACAACGGTTTAAAGATGCTATCGATAATGCATGTAATGTTCATCAATTAATGATTTGAACATTTGTTTCGCTTTGAAAACAATCTTTCTCATTGTACTCAACTTTCACAGAATACTCTTTCCCCATCAATTGAAGTCTTTTTTCTGTCGGGACCTTATGAATAATATTATCATAAGGAATCACAATATTATTATAATCTGTATTGTAATAATATTTCGACGGATAATCATTCAGAACAATTATCTCTGAATGATTCAATCCACGAATACACAATGATTCATTCTTTTCTAATGACCGTTCCACCATACAATGAATATTATAATCAATATCATTAAAATAAATACTCTTTATAGTAACAAGAGTTCTTTTAGTAGCCACTAAGTCAGTTAATCTGATATTGATTTCGTCCTCAGAAGAAGAAATATATTCATGCTTTATCCAACTAATCATCGTTCTATAATAATAATAGACTCTGTATCAAATTTAATCATTAATGACCAGGAGTATTGTAATCTAAACAATGAGGATTACCTTCACGAAAACACATCGTTTTTGTACAAATACCACGTATACCATTATTCACAGAACACGTATTACACCCATCATACCACAACTTACAAGTAGGTGGAATTGTATTTATCAATGATGGATTTAAATGAAATTGAATCCCTTTTTCAGTCCATCTGTTATTCGAACACCCATCGCAATCCAATTCACCTTGGACATTTACAATTACATTATGAGGTGTAGAAGGTATCGTCATTTGACCAATAATATATTCTTTTTCAGTAGTAATGATCTCTTGCGGATTCATTAAAAATATCGCTCCATTATCTATCATCATCCCAGTCTCTTCATTCCATTCGTTAAATGGTATTCCTATATTCGCCAGTTTGTTGTCTGGATCACCATCTGTTATCCCGATTGTTAACCATGAATCATATCGTGAATTCGGATTAATCATAATTATTTCAGGTGAGACTCCTCCTATATTTGAACCGAATATACCGTCTGTTTGATATGCAGGTGGAATATTCATCATAGAATTTCCAGAATTATCTGATCCAAAAATTGCATAAATATTTTTAATATGACTATCTTTCACAATAAGTGATATCTGATAAGTAATGTATCCGTCAATACCATCCACTGAACAATGAGTGACTTCTGTAATCTTCGGACAAACAAAAGTAGAACTACAATCCTCATAGGGTATTTGACACGGTTCCGTAGGTCTGTATTGATGCGAATTACTACAATCCTCGGGGCAAGCTATATTTTCACCCTTTCTTTGTCTTTTCAAACAATCATGACAATCATCATAATTATCAGCACAAGGTGTTATCCACTGACGAACACACGACTGAGTATCCTCGCACCAACTATATCCAATACCTTCTAAACAGTTTTCAGAAGCAAATATTCCTGTAAGATATGTAATCGCTCCTAAGAATTTTACAATCATTTTTAATATATTCTTATTTTATTCTTAAATCCCTTTAAATTTGAAATGTTTTCTAACAATAAACTAAACAAGGTCCGTCCATGGGTGATTCAGTTGTGGAAAACGAAGAACCCTTCGGAGAATTGTATTGTCTCAAAACTGATGACTTTACACCTGAGGAACAACTTGAAATAGAAAAAATGAATACATGGAATCAAAAGATTGTACGTAAAATGAGCACCCTTCATTGCGAGTTTACAACTCCTTCACACATTCTACCTAATGGAATCAATGTTGTACAAAAGAAACATATCAACCTCTTCAATCCGGGTATCTTTGAACTCGGAAAAGGTATTTCAAAGTTCATTCTGAATACTTATCTTGTTAAAAGAAGAGTGAAGGTCGATGAAACAAATGGAGAAAAAATTCTCACATATAACTCACCTGTAAATGTGTTCCTTGATAAAATTGACAAACAATTCGTTTCTATCTTGAACAATTCGTCCATTGAGAGCATCAAATCAATACTAAACCATCCACATTTTACTGGATGTAAAAGCGTCCAAGATATTCAAAATAGAATTCCCACAGTCAAAGACCTGAATAAACGTTTCATTACAATTAAATAATCATTACAATTAAATAACCTCTTTTTGAATCATCTTCAAATACAATTTAATTCTTTCAATGAAAATATAAATATCCTTGATCTTATGGAATTTATATCTTATTTCTCCTAACAAACCCCCTGAAATAATACGTGAACCATCATCATAGAAATCTATCCGTGATGGACGTTGCAGAATAATGTAGTTTACAATTTTTTGTAAGGCCAGAGCCCTCCATTCAGGCCATGACATTCTTTGATCATCTTTCTTTGAATAAGTACCGGGATTCTTCGGTATTCCATATGAACGTAGGTTATGAATACCCTTTTCATCAATAATTTGTTGAAGTATTTTCATATGGAATTGTTCATGAATATAAATGAAATCCTTTTGGATTGAATAACCTTTTTGAAGTTCCTGAATCAGATTCACTTGAAGATAAAACACAAACTCATCACGTGAAAGTTTATTCCCCATATTATCTTGAATCATTAAACCATCGCTACCAACCAATTCAAAAGATAAATACCCTTCCATCAATTTTAAGAAATATTCGACATATTCCATGTCATTTTTTAACAATGCGTCCTCCTCAGAACGCAACGATAAATTGATGATTAATTGTGCCATTTTGTTTAAACATTCCAGAAATATACTTCAAATTTAAAAGAATAAAACGTTTAAAGAATAACTGCGTGTATAAAGAATAACTGCGTGTATAAAGAATAACTGCGTGTATAAAGAATAACTGCGTGTATAAAGAATTCTATTAATGGGGGAAATCACAAAAGAATTATATGCATCACTGGTTCAAAAATATAAATCAGATATCCAATCTTATAAAAGCACACTTCTAATCTATTTTCAACACCCCGTTGGAATTGGGGACCACGCGAATCATCTTTCAGAAATGGATCGTCTCCTTTCTGAAATGGCGTCGGCAAATGATAAACTTCGTATTTTAAAAGATAAATTTAGTAAATTATGATTTTACCTTAGTCATTATAAAAATGATGAATGGAGATAATAGAAGGAGGAATAATAATCCAGATACAATGTAATTTGCAATGGTCATTACATCTCTTAATAAGGATTCTTTGCAATCACATTTTTCATTTAATTCACGTAAATAGGCAAATTGAGTAATTATATTTAATAACGCGGACAATGAAACCAAAATCATAATCTTACCCAAAGGCTTATACCGATTTATTATTAACGCTGAGTAGTTGAATAAAAATGTGAATAATATAATTGACCTCATACTATCGTTATGACAATCCTCGTTACAATATTCTTTGATATTCATGTAATAATTAACAACCATTACAGCGTATACAATACCTACTAGATATACTAATCCAATAACAGGACTCACCTTTGTCTTTTTAGCCATATTTTATAATATAACATATATATAAATTTGATAGAGAAAGAATGTATTCAGTATCTCATTATGATAAAAACAAATGATAAAGTTGTCAACAATGATAATAAAGTTGTGATCAATGATAATAAGGTTACAACCAATGATAATAAAGTTGTCAACAATGATAAGGTGACTATCCCCGAAGGCTTACCACCAATCCCCAAACACCTTTTTCAACATAGAATTAATCCTCCCAATACGAAGAAAGAACACTATAATTAATATTAAGACCACTACTTGAACCCTACGGTCATTCTTCAAATCATAATTTTGTTTTATTAAGAAAATGATTAGAAACAAAAGACCAAGATTCTTCCACCCTATACGTTTTTTTGATAGTTTACTCTTTCGTGCCATATTCCCCTTTATATACATTAGAAAAAAACGTTATGTTACGAATATTAAGCTTCATTGTATATCCTGGTTCACTTTGTTTTGGAACCCACTGTATATTCACAGTTTCTCCAAGATCGTTTTGAAATGCGCGATCCATTTCAACAATGATAATAAAGTTGTCATCAATGATAAGACGGTCATCCCCGAAGGCTTACCACCAATCCCCAAACATAGAATTAATCCTCTCGATACGAAGAAAGAACACTATCAAATATAATTTATTACTCTTTATCAATATCATCCCAACCACTTTGAAGTATCTTTAGATCCACGAAGTTCATGATGTCTAATTTGTTTAGTTTTCCTGTATAGTGATAAACAGACGCATTACCTTTCTCATCTTTTAACGATTGAAATACAATCGAAGGGAACTTACGGACTCCTACATTAAAATGTTTCATTAAATATTTTTCATCTTTATCAATTTTAATGAGATTGACATCATTTTCTAGTCGCCCTCCTTCAAACTCTTCCCAAATCGAATTGAACTGATTACATTTCTTACAACCCTTTTTCGTAAAATAATACAGATTCGGTCTACATTTACCTTTGAACGCTCCGACATGGTTAATCCATTGTTCTAATGTCTTGAACTTCATTTTATCACCATGTCCTCCTTCTTTCATTTCTTTGAGGAATTCTTCTTCGGTATATATTCCATTCTTTTTTTTCACAACCTTCGATATACCTGTATAACATATCAACTGTTTCTTAACCTTTGATCTTTTGGATCTCTTTGATAGTCCTTTTTTCTGTGATAGTCCTTTGGATTTCTGTGCTAGTCCTTTTTTCTGTGATAGTCCTTTTTTCTGTGATAGTCCTTTGGATTTCTGTGATAGTCCTTTTTTCTTTGCTGGTCTTTTTTTATTTGATAACCCTTTGGATCTCTTACGAGTATATTTATGAGCACGTTTGGTTGTCATATTCACCTTTATATATATATTAGAAAAAAAACGTTATGTTACGAATATTAACCTTCATTGTATATGATGTTCATGTATCCTGGTTCACTTTGTTTTGGAACCCACTGTATGTTCACAGTTTCTCCAAGATCGTTTTGAAATGCGCGATCCATTTCAACAATGATATCACTAATTATACTTTTGGTTCTACAAGTTCCCGAGGTTGAATCAGACTTCACGAACAAACGGCATTCAGACGTTCTAAGATGGTTTAGAATATCAATGTCAGACCAGTTTGACTGTTCTATGTATTTTCTTTCGTTTTCCCAAGAAATATCTCTATCCCATAAACAAGAGGGATTACAACATTCACAATCTTCGAAACCACAACCACCGGGTTGACACCGGTGAACATCATTCCAATCAAACTCATGTTTTGTTCGGTTAAATCGTGTGGTTTTAGTTGGGCTCTCTGTTGCCCCCCACACAATATCTAGATCGTCTAGTAGTTCCTGAATATCACATCGTGATATTTTGAAAATCCCTCTGTTTTTCTCCGTAGAGTAAAAGTCATGTAAGAAACGATCATCTCTAACTGTCTGTGAGAGCTCTGAATCACTCTTCCCCGAAAGAGGTCGTAGAAGAATGATGTCCTGACGAAGTTCTCGTGGAGCGATCCGAGTAAATATCACTATCTTATAAGCCAGTTCTTGGGGGAGATGACGCCGGAGAAAACACAGTTGGTTCAGAAGACCCATTTCTAAATTGTTTTTTTGATTCAATTTTAAAAAATTTCAAATTTCATGGTTCAACAACAATCACATTTGTTTCACCCTTCTTGCAGTCGTAGATCTTACAAATAATACAGATACACAGTAGTCCTATGATTATTGCGAAAGATATATCCTTACCAAAACCATTGTCATTCATTGTTATTATTGATTTCATGTTTCAATGTTCTATCAAATTTTATGAAAAGATAATGATTTATTAAATTTGATAATTAAGAGGTACTCATTTCTTCCAGTCCTTCAATGAATTCCTTACCTGAATCGATCTACGGGTGTTCTATTATTATCGGTTTAGGTAATACTGAAACATATAGTATCGCAAAGAAACAAGAAATGTGGGATCTATGGATCCGCTACAAAAATAATTGTCTCAAACAAGATGAACGAGTGACTAATATTCTTAAAACAACATACCCATTAGACAATTATAAGATGGAAACAACAAGACAAAAATGGGGTTGCATTGATGATATTCAATCGTTACATGAAGATATTACTCTATTTGATAAAAAAAATATATATTCACCAATTGAAGTCATAGCAGAAGTGTTCGGTTTTCCACCATTTAAATGGTGTGAATATATGAAAAGTAAAGGGTTTCTAGTTACATTATATTTTGTGAACTTGAATGGAAAGTATTCACGGAAAGGTAAGTGTGGATTATCCTTCTATGATATGAACCATACAACCAAACAATTTCATAAAATACCAAAAATCAATGAAGAAGACTTTCGTAAATTATATCAACGAGGAAAACGATACAACAATCTAAATAAAATGGTCAAGTATTCCGTTCAGTTTTATAAAGATCGCGGTATATGTGTTGGATTATGTGATTTATTAGATTTATGGGGTTCAGGTCCTCATGAAACAGCCATCACAAACTTTACAAAAATAGATTCCTTCTTTAAAATGGATCAATTAGAAGAAAATCTATTAAATGGAAAACTAACAGAAGGTGATTATATCGTTGAATGTAAGAAAATAAAAGATCTTTATGATTCAATTATTCAATCATAGTCTATTGAATTCCTTAATTATAATATTATAATATTATATATATATGACTGCTCTTCCTAAACGTCAGAGAATTGATTCGAAAAAACGCAAATATTTGAAGGAACGATCCAAAAAGAAGGAACGATCCAAAAAGAAGAAACGATCCAAAAAGAAGAAACGATCCAAAAAGAAGAAAGGTGGAAGCGCTACAAAACTGAAATCAATGGAAGGCAGATTTCAAAAATGGGAAGGTGAAGATAGAGGCATTTCTGCATTAGATAGTATGGTGAAACATTCCACCAATGAAGATATTCATGAGGTCAAATTATTACATCTTCTCCTCAAAATAAATGATCCTCAACTACTCAATAGCGACCTATACAAAAGATCTGTACAACATGTTGCTTCATTCTTATACGATTTTTTAATGAAGATGGAACACAGACAGAACTCTTTTGGATACGAAAATGGACGATTAGCTTCGGAAACATTTCTTGATAAAATGAACGAAAAAAATGAATCATTCAATGACATATACGAATTACAATTATTAAGACAACAGATTAGTAATCATCCATATATTGCATTACCACCATATGCTCCTGGGGCAATACCATATGCTCCTGGGGCAATACCATATGCCCCAGGGGCATATGATACAGGAGCTTATAATCCAGTTACTCACGCATATCCAATCAATAATAATGTAGTTCAAGCAGAACCATTGAATATGGATGAATTATATAATTTTGTAAATATGTTATTGGATAACTATTCTCAAAAACCATCCAAACGATCGTCCAAACGATCGTCAGAACCACAATATACAGATCAACCGATACATAATCTGGATATTATTCATAAAAAATATCTTAAATTGCCAAGAAAGGACAAGAAGGATATGATTATCTGTATTCATATATTTTTTGGCAATTTAGGAACAGCACAAAAACTACTCGATGAAAATAAACAAACTCTCAAACCCTATGAAACAATTTTTGATAATATTCGTTATCTTTTAGAACAGAATGATTCCATCACACTACAATTAATGGATCAATTAATTAACGATGAGAATCTGTTACTTGATCGCAGTTATGTATTGGAACAAGTGATCCCGGAACATAAAAACATCCAACCTACAACTCATTTTGTAATCTGGAATTCACAATCTTTCAGAAAAAACGCAGCAAGAAAAAGTATCCAACAACTAAGCACGAATATTAAAGAAAGAAATTATTTTGATGCATATTATTTGATTCAAGAAACATTTTACGATAAGAAAAGTGTATCAGTAGAAGATCATGGTGTAGAAATTCATCAGGATCATAAAAAGATTGATGTTCCTACCCCAATAAATACAGACAGTTCAAGTAGTGGTTATGTAAATCCTTTGGACGACATACTCGCGGCATTGGAGAAAGCGGCCAGGAATGAATCAAGTTTTTGAAATAGTAGTGAATCAGTTTAACGTCCATGACGGGTAGTGCGTCTTGTGGAGCGCGGTCTTCTCCTCGTTGACCTTTTTCTCCCCACAGTTGATCTTTTTCTCCGCACAGTTGATCTTTTTCTCCCCGCAGTTGATCTTTTTCTCCCCGCAGCTGATCTTTTTCTCCCCGCAGCTGATCTTTTTCTTCGCACAGTTGATCTTTTTCTCCCCGCAGCTGATCTTTTTCTCCCTGCGGTTCTTCTTGGAGAAGGTTTCTGTTTTCCAATGGCTCGTTCAACCGCTGCGAAACGTTCTGGACTCGCATGTAACCACTTTATGTCACGATTCTTTAACGAATGCGTTTCACCAAGTTTCTCTATATCTCCCTTACCAACACGTAGAGCTTTCCATTGTTTTAAATCACCACCAGAATCTAAAAAAGCCTGAGCTACTTCATGGGCTCTTTTTTTATTCACTCCTCCACCTGTAAGAGGTGGATGTACTGACTCAAAGGACGCCATTCCTCCAATATTTCCACCACTAAATGTGTATGAAGCAGAATTCGGTAAACATGAAGGATCCATTTATAATATAAACAATATTATAATCCTAACAAAATTTGAAAGATAAGTATTAAGGTACTTAATGCACAAAACAAGATGGAAAAAAGTCAATCCGAAGAAGTTCCAATTCTCAATGGAGGTAAGGATCCGATTGATGATATGAGAAAAAAAAGGGAAGCACAAAAGGCTAAGCTTGTTTCAAAGATTAAAAAAGATCAAGAAAGATTTGATTGTTGGATGAAGATAGGGGCATCTTGTTTCCTTAGTTTTGTTGCTCTATGTCTATACGGTATTTATTACTATTACTCGTCTACTTATGAAGAGAGGGACTATATTGACCATCAAGAGGCTACTGTTCATCACCGATGGAAGAATTACAGTAGTGGTGAACTTGTTGATTGTTCCTATATTCATCCATGTCGTGATTGGGATTGCCATACTGTGAGGGAATATTTCCGTAAGTTGCCGCATGAATGTAAATATGACGATTGGATGGAACAAATCAACATCTGTCTAGCTATACTTCTTGTCCTTGCCATATGTGTTTGTTGCTTTGGATAGAGACAATTCATTTTTAAAGATTTATTACAATAGCATCTACAATAGGAATATTCTCATCTCTTTCGGTATATTCAGCAATTACTAATTCTTCATTATCACGAATCATTATGGGAAACGCATTTACAATTTGAGGGGGATGAACTTGATTTTTTTTCTTCCATTTCCATTCCCAACATTCACAACAATTACAACATTCACAACAATTACGACATATCAAAATAATAGTTACACACAATACAAACAATATAAAGATCTGTTTTACAATTGATAGATCCATTGTTACAATATGGATCCATTTCTATCAAATTTAAGATACAATTAACTATCTTCTTTTGGATTGTTTCTTCCTTTTCGATTGTTTCTTCCTTTTCGATTGTTTCTTCCTTTTGGATTGTTTCTTCCTTTTCGATTGTTTCTTCCTTTTCGATTGTTTCTTCCTTTTCGATTGTTTCTTCTTCTGTAATTTATTATGTTCATTGTATTCATCCCAATTATATTCTCCGTTTTGAATAGCGTCTTTATGCCATTCAGTATACCATTCTAATTCTTTTTCTCCAAGCATCGCTTCACAATCAGAATTAACCTGATTCGGATTTAATACTTTACTTTTTTCTGCTTTCTTACAAACTCTCATATATTCTCTTTCAATCGAAGTTGGTGGTTTCGGATTTGGATCACCATAGTCTGTTTTTTCAACATATCCTTTTTTCTTTTTCAATTGAATTAATTTATCATATTCTTGATCCACATTAGAACCATAATCTTTTGTTGTCATTTGTCCTAATGACATTAATCTTCCATATTGAGTTATAATTTTAGTACCTTTTTTAGTGATTCGCCAGAATTTTCTTGATGGACCTTTTTTAAATTCAAAATATGCACTTGTTCCTGATTTCTTATTCTGTGAACCACCTGTTTGTGATTTCATTCTTTTTTCGGCTGCGGAAGCACGGATATCTCTTTCTAATATTTTTTCCAGTGCCTTTTCTGCTCTCATTACCCAGTCCTCCTCCGACATCGACTTCTGCTCCGGCTCCGGCCCATGCTCCGGCATCGGCCCATGCTCCGGCTCGGGCTCGGGCACTAGATCCGCATGGACCGATGCCGGCTCATTCTCAGGCACCGGATCCCCTTCATCTTCATCTTCGGGCACAAAAACCCCGCTCTTCTTCTGCAATTGTGGGTCATTTTCGGCCTCTTCTTTACTCCATGCCAACCGCGGTTTAACGAGCTGCACCGGTTCGTGCCCTTCGGCGAAGCCTTTTTTTAATAGTTCTACCTTCGGTTGTCTATTAGCCAATTCAAGTGTTGTTGGTTTATGGAGGGGGGTATCTGTCGCATGTAGGCCGCAGCGACAGACAGGTGGGTGTCTATCATGCATGGAGGAAAGTTTATCCAAAGGAGCCATCATATTCCCATTTATCATTTTTTTTGCTATTATATCAAGGACTTCATAAGGTAATGTAGACGCATTTTCATTATATTTTGTTACTATGGCTAATGCTAAACGTTGTTTTGATTGATCGAGATTTATAATTCTCAACATTCCCGTTACTCCTTCTCTTAATTTTTTGTTTTTGAGATCTATATTATATGACGTCTTGGTGGGGGTAATTGCACTTTTTGATATATACCCATAAGTAGTTTCTTGTTCCACGGCACTCGACATAGGGATATGTAAGATATCCCGGCGACCTAAAATTCTCTTCTTAAATGTATATTCGGATGTGTGTTCCATATTAGCTCCCGCCCCTACATATAAAAAACTTGCTTCAGCTGCCGGAGATAACCCTTCTTCTTCTTCTTCTTCTTCTGAATCTGAATCTGATTCTGAATCGGAATCTATCTTTTTATCATGGACCATATTTAATATATTACCCCCTATTTCTCTACTTTCTATGAGTATTTTATCC
>MDTC01009440.1_pt1 | contig 21391 bp, 28 predicted proteins | sample 811181 | NCBI WGS metagenome assembly MDTC01 (sample SAMN05326644, study PRJNA326480) | marine metagenome | isolation source: seawater | place: Pacific Ocean: North | collected 2011 | reverse complement strand
GATGATGAATCAAATGATGGTGGTAGTGGTTCTGGTAGTGGTTCTAATGATGATGAATCAAATGATGGTGGTAGTGGTTCTAATGATGATGAATCAAATGATGGTGATGAATCAAATGATGGTGGTAGTGGTTCTAATACTACTGATGGTAATGGTAAATTATCCGATAGACAGAAACAATTGTTGGATAAAGCTATTGAAAAGCAAAAAAGTTTTGTTGATGGTAGTGTTAAAAAACGTAACATATCTAAATCAGATTCTAAAAAGATAAAAGCTATTGATGAAAGTGGTGTTAATAGTAAAATGTGTGGTGGTGGTGGGCATGATAACAATTCGTTTAATAAATCTAAAAGTGGTAATAAAACCAATGTAACAATTGTAAAGAACTTTACAAAAAAGTTAATTGAATCCAATTTATTAGGCGGTGCAGTAATACCAATAGATACTAATTCTTGGAAATCTGGTAGAGCTGAACAATATCATGAAAACATTGTTAAGGGAACTCAATTGGGTATTATGTTAGGTAAACGTTTGAAAAAACGGTCTGAAGAACGTTCTTTAGTTACACCAAGAATGAAATCAGGCAGAATATCCGGTCGATTGATGCATGAGTTGGGTTCTGGTAATTACAATGTATTTAACCAAATAGAGATAGATAAAAGAACACCATCTATTATACATATATCTGTTGATGCTAGTGGTTCTATGGGTGGTTCTCGATGGGATAAAACACAAACTGCCGTTGTTGCTATTGCTAAGGCGGCAAGTATGACTACTAATTTAGATGTTGTTATCAGTTATAGAACTACATATTGTCCTAATTATAATGATGATACACCATTGGTTATATTGGCTTATGATAGTAGAAAGGATAAATTTTCTAAAATTACACAACTATTCAAATATATAGATTGTACGGGTACTACTCCTGAAGGTTTATGTTTTGAGGCTATTATGAAAGATATCATAAGTACTGGTGGTAATTTAGAAAAATACTTCATAAACTTTTCTGATGGAGCACCACAATTTCAGAACAATAACATATATTATGTTAGAGATTACGCTATTAAACATACTAAAACGCAAGTTGATAAAATCAAAGCTAATGGTATAAAAGTTTTAGGTTATTTTATATCGGATAGTTATGGTTCTTGGAATTTTGATAGTTTTGTTAAAATGTACGGTAAAGATTCACAAAAAATTAATGTTGAATCATTAATACCATTGGCTAAATCTTTGAATAAATTCTTTCAGTAATTAAAAAAGTTTGTAAAAAGTGTAACATTTGTTGCACTTTTTTCGTATAATATAGTGTAGGTTGTTTGGTTATGGGGCTGTTGTTATTTTTAATCTCTTAAATTTTAATTATGTCGAAAGGTAGAAAAACAATGAATGTTGAAAATATGGTTATTTGGGCTAATAAACAGTTATGTAGGACTGATGAATATTCTAATAAAGATGGCTTCAAAGATGGAATTGCTCATATGATTGAAATGGTATTACATCAAAGTGGTAATTATAATGGTTATTACATAGATAGTCTTGATAATCTTTATCAAAATAGGCATTATTTTTTCAAAAAAAGTTAGTTTTTTTGTAACCTTTTGATGATAGACATCGTATAATATAGTGTAGGGTGTTTGGTTATGGGGCTGTTGTTATTTAATTTGATTATTTATTAAAAATTAAGAAATATGCAAAAAGAAGTTTTTTATTTTTCCGCTGAAAGAAATTCAAATAAAGATATCATCTTAGTTGATGGTGTTGGTAATAAGTACTTTGTAGATGAACTAAATGATAGGTCTACATGGACTTACAAACGTATGGGTACTGTAGTTAATAACCCAAATAAGTGGTGTGTTAAGGTATCGTTTGATGGTACTGAATGTAAATTCACTAGAAAATCCGGTAGTGTTCCCAGTTCATTCGCTATGATTGGTTGTAACATTGTTGAAATGGGACAATACAATATCGATAGTAATTATATTTCCGATGATGTTAAGGTTGAAATAACTGAAACGCCTGTAGAAAATACATCAGTTAAACCACCATCTAACGAAAACATTTTGAATTTCATTCACTCTGAAGCTAAGGATTTAAAACCTAAGATGTTATTTATGAGTGAACTTAAATGGAAATATCTTATCCGTAACATATTGCGTGGTAAAAATATAATGATGACAGGACCCGCTGGTTGTGGAAAAACTATGGCAGCAAAGGCGGCGGCTAACGCACTTGATGGGTATAATATGGAAATCTTCAATCTTGGTTCTACGCAAGACCCCCGAACTACTCTAATTGGTAATACTCAATTTGATAATACCAAAGGTACGGTGTTTAATCCATCACCTTTTGTTAAAGCAATACAAACTCCGAATACTGTAATTGTATTAGATGAAATATCCAGAGCACATCCTGAGGCTCATAACATTCTAATGACCGTATTGGATAGTGGGCAACGATACCTTAGATTAGATGAGGCTGCAAATTCACCTGTAGTTAAAGTTGCTGATGGTGTTTCATTCATCGCTTCCGCTAACATTGGTAATGAATATACTTCAACTCGTCAAATGGACCGGGCTATGATTGACCGTTTCACAATTATAGAGATGGATACTCTTAATCTTGAAGAAGAACATTCACTACTTACAATGTTATATCCTAATGTTGATGAAAAGATTTTACAATCCATATCTGAAATAACTACAATGACTCGTAGTGAGGTTAAAAAAGAAGCACCACAACTTACTAATTCACTTAGTACCAGAACGGCTGTTGAAATCGGTTCTTTGATTGATGATGGGTTTAACTTGGCTGAATCCGCTGAAATTACAGTTTATCCATTATTTGATGATTGTGGTGGGGTTGAATCTGAAAGATTATATATCAAACAATTCGTTCAAAAGTTTGTAGGTATTTCAGATGGTGATGGTAATTTGTTTAATACTGATAACGTAGATAATCCGTTTAAATAATTATTTCTTAATTTGAATTGGTGTTTCTTTTTAGATTCACCAATTCTTTATATATTATATATTATGCATGATAAATTAGCTAAAGATGTAACTAATGAAGTTATAAAAGAATTCGAAGGTAATCTACTTTTTGATAATCCATTTATCGATAAATTTAAATTTAAAAGTAGATTGTATAAAACCTTAAAACCACTATCGGAAATTGAGGCTATTGATAAGCTAGATTCCATTGTAAATTCTATATATAAGGATGTATTTGATGGTAATCTAAGAAATACTATAGACTCATTAGTTGATAGGGGTTTATTGATTGAATCTGAAAACGATAATGGTGAAACAACATATACTGTTGATGATACTAAAATTTTTAATAAACTAAAATAAATAACTATGGATGATAAGATTAAAAAGGTTGCTGATGAAATGGAGCAATTTTTATTTGGTGAATCTATTTGGATTGAAATGGATGAAGTTTATTTTGAATCCTTACGGGCTCAGTATGGTAAAGATGAAACTGAAATAGGCCCACGAAGATTTAAAACTTATATAAACAAAGATTTACCTATATATATAATAATAATTCCGGCGGGCAGGCAACACAATGGTGAACGTATGGTTCAATATTTTCATTTAGTTGTTGAAGATTTTGAATTAGGTGAATGTAACGGTTCATATGAACTAATTGATGAGGATAAATTATTTCACAAATATAATATAAAATATTAATTATGTCTTATTACATAGCAAAAGTAAAGGTTCTGATTACCGACCAAAAAGGTAAACAAAAAAAAGTTGTTGAGCAATATTTAGTAAACGGCGTTTCGGTTACTGATGTTGAAGCAAAAGTTCATACTGAATTTAGAAACGGTGTGGTTGATTTTGAAGTATCATCAGTTACGGATACTAAGATTATTAAAGTAATAGATTAGGGGTTTGTATGGATTTTAATTGTGGTTCTGTTGTGGTTGTAAGTACTTTTGATAAATTTAAAGTTGGTAAAATTATAGATGTTTCAAAAGGTACATATACAGTTCAAACTGAAGATTTAAAGGTTTATGATAATATCAATACCGATTCAAATAATAGTGTTTACATCCACATCGGAGTCACTAAATCATTCTTAAAAAATAACAAAAATGGAAATATCTAATAATAAGTTAAGTAGAATAAAAAAAAGAGTAATGAATATATACCCAAAGTCAAAAGTTTATATGGATAATGGTAAATATTATGTTTGGGATGGTGAAGGTAATAAATTACACAATGAATATATGATACCACCACAAAAAACATCACATATGGCTTGGTATTGGTTTGATTCTATAATAAAAACTAATCAAAACATACAAAGAACACATCCGAAAAAAATGAGTCTGGAAAACTTTAATAAAAAATTTCAAAGAATTTCCGGTCGTAATAAAACAAAATGATATTTATATAAAATAGTTAACGTTTAAATAAAATAAAATGGCTCGTAAGAAAAATTTAAAAGGTTATATCAACCATTCATTTGCTACACCAAAACATCTAAAAGATAAGCAAAAACAATCATATGGTAATTATTTTTCAAGTATTGATTTTTCGCCAAATGGTAATATCAATGAAAATAATTTCCGAGATAAATCAGTTCCAATCGGTACGTTATCAGTTTCAAATAAGGAATTTGAATTAACTGAATATGAAATTAATAAACTTATAAATACTTTAGAAAACGCATTATCAATTCATACTAAAAAAATAGCATTGGGGTTATGACAGATGAATTCAAAGAATTACTGATAGATTATGTTAAATCATTATCTTTCAAAGATAACTTTGGTATTTCTTTAAATTTAAATGATTCATACTCAAAAAGTAGAGATTTTATAATACTTGCTAAAAGTAATACCATAATGTATGCCCTATTTGATAGAACTGACTATGGTTTAAAAGAATATGGATGTGGTTATTCTATAAAGATGATTTCTAGTATTAGTAAAATGTTAAATGATAGTAATAAAAAATATGTTAATATGTTCAATTACATACTAAACAAAATTTTAGATTATTATTCACAAACTGTTATGACTAATAGTGGTAACACTCTATTTAAATTATCTAAAGATGGTTTGGAGTTTTTAAATATGATAAATAAAGATGATATGTCATTTTTAGATGATAATTATTAAATGTACAATATCTATTTATATGGAAATATCAGATGAACATAAAACAAAAATAAAGGAAATTCTAAAAAGTGAAAACGATACTGAAGTCTTATCCCATAAGCTAAAATTATATTTGTTAGAACATAGCGAATATTTTAGTAACTTGATTTCAGGTATGGATGTTACGTGGTTAGTTAAATCAATAATTTTAAATAACAAAAATAAAAAGGCTTGATTATGGTTAATGACTACTGGGATGCTGAAGAATTTGATTTTTTTAGTGAACTGACTAATACTGATAAGTTGATGTATATATATGAAATTATGCTATCTAAATATTCTTTTAGGTTTATAGATGATGAATTTGAAGAAGATGATATCGATGATGATGGTGATGATGAAAAAATCAACTTTGATGAATTTAAATTAACAGATAAACATACTGTTATACGGTTTACAGGTAAAAATTTAGAATCAATTTCTTCAATCAAAAATCTTATGATGGAAAATGGATTGCTTGTATCAGACTGTAAAATAGAACATTTAGATAATGGATATGTTATAATGTCAGTTACTATGATAGGTAAATCAAATCCTATATGTGTAAACTGACAATTTGTCATAAAAAACACAATGGTACATAAATTGAATATATATAATTAAATTTTAAAACTTAATTAAATTAATAAACTATGTTTTTAACGAGAATGAACAATTACAATGAACTTTTTGATGTGTTTGAATCCGTATTCAATAATACATTACCAAGCAATTTAAAATCTACTAATTATACAGTTGATGATGATAAGTTAAATATGACATTTGATGTTCCTGGATTTTCAAAGGATGAATTAAATATATCAGCTGAAAATAACAGTATTACTATTGATGGTATTACTGATAGTAGAACCTTTAATAAAAGCTTCAAAGTAGGCAATCAATGGGATGTATCTAAATCAAAGGCAACTGTTAAGAATGGTGTATTGGATATACAGATACCTAAGATAGAATCTAAACGTAAAAAAAGTATTGAAATTAAAGTTAAGTGATGTTTGGAAAAGAAGTTATAAAAGTATCTGATAAAATGTTTTCAGTTATCCGGAAAGTTAAGATTGACCATAAACCTATTATAGAAACTTGGAAAGATTGGCTTGATGTTGATACTGTATTCAAAAAAGAACCTTACTACTACTTTGTAAATGAGATAACAGATATTGAATGTGAACAATATACTTAACAATTGGGAACTTGAAAAAGTTCCCTTTTTTTATGCCATTTAATGAAACATTTTAAAGCTAGACATCGTATAATATAGTGTAGGTTGTTTGGTTATAGTGGTTGTTAGTTTTATTTCTTTAAATACAGTAAATTTTTAATAATGATAGATAAAAATGAAGTTCTGAATAAGTTAGGTGAATTAAGAGTTGGTGAAACATCACAAAGAACCTTAACAAGATGGTTCAGAAAAAACGGGTTAATGACTAAAAAGGGTCATGCATTTAAGTGTGATTCTACTTATGATACTGAATTTAAGACTTGGTATCAAAATATACTAAAATTAGACAGAACTCTAATAGAATATGGAATTAATTCCAAATTAAAATGTGAAAAGTATACGGCTGGATATATTAAAAAATCTCAACAATGTGCTTTAACTAAAAAATATAGTAGGCACTTTGTGAGTTTGTACATTGATAAAGCAAATGTAACTGATAAATTTTCGGTTCAAATTTTACAATTATTAGAAAATAAAAATTCTTTAGCTGAGTTGAGTTTAAAAGATGGGGTGATTTATGAAGTTAAAGAATCAAAATTCTTTAAAGAAGATTATGGTTTTTTTGGAACGTTAAAGTTATCAGCAAAGATTGATTTTGGTGATTTTGAAATGAGGAATGAATTACTTGAAAATAATTTACCATTGAACTACGAATTTAGAATTATAATAAAAGATATTTAAGTGTAACATTTGTTACACTTTTTTCGTATAATATAGTGTAGATTGTTATTTTTAACTTTTTAATTTTTTATTTATGAATTTAGGTTACGCGTGTATTAATATGAATTTACGGAAGGATGGTATCACAACAAATCGTGGTATGATAAAACGAACCTTTAAATCGAAAGGTATTCGTTATGCTTCTGAGCTTGGGTTACAGAATGTTCGTGACCTTATAGAAATTATAAAGTGGAATTATAAAAATAATATTCACTTTTTTAGGATGTCATCCAATCTATTTCCTTGGTCATCTGAATACAAATTATCAGAGCTTACTGATTACTCTACAATACAACTTTTACTTAATGGTGCAGGATTATTATCTAAAAAGTATAATCAACGAATAACGAGCCATCCAGGCCCGTTCAATGTATTAGTATCACCAAAGGATAATGTTGTTACCAATACTATAAAGGATTTATCTGTACATGGTGAAGTTTTTGATATGATGGGATTATCTCGTACTCCTTACAATAAAATTAATATACATTGTAATGGTGTGTATGGTGATAAGATTACGGCTATGGATAGGTTCTGTAAAAACTTCGAAAGATTACCCGAATCGGTTCGGAGTAGATTGACTGTAGAAAATGATGATAAGGCATCAATGTATTCTGTAAAAGATTTAATGTATATACATAAACGTATTGGTATACCTATCGTATTTGATTACCACCATCACAAATTCAATACAGGTGGGTTATCTGAAAAAGAAGCATTAGAACTGGCTATATCTACTTGGGGCAATATAACACCTGTTGTACATTACTCTGAATCTAAAGCATTACATGAATCAAACGATAAGATTAAACCACAAGCGCATTCTGATTATATATCTAATTATATTGATACATATGGTAATGATGTTGATATTATGATAGAAGCAAAGGCTAAAGAATTGTGTTTAATCAAGTACAGCAATGAATTTGATATAGTTATGCCTTAGGCTTGTTTATGATTAGTTTAATTATTTTTTTCTTATTTAAATTATTCTAATAATTATTATTGATGGGTTATCCCATTAATAATATTTTGCTATATTATAAAATAAATAGTTTATTTATAAATACAGTTCCCAAATTTAATAAAACTAAAAAAATGAAGAAAATATTCAATAAAAGAAACATTTTTATTTTTATAATGTTTATCAGTACTTTTATGTTAGCTATATCAGCTGCATATTATTCTGTTTTTGGACTTAGTTCATTGTTTGCTGGTGCTAAAAATGAAGTAATAATCTTAGCTAGTTCTTTAGAATTTTCTAAATTAATAGTTGCATCATATTTACACAATCATTGGAAAACTGCGGGTTGGGTAAAGTACTATCTAACATTATCAGTATTTGTATTAATGATTATAACATCAGCCGGTATATATGGGTTCTTAACATCAGCATACCAAAAAACATCAGATGAATTAGATATATTAAATAAAAATATATCAGTATTGGAATTAAAAAAAGATAGATACAATAATCAACTATCAATGTTAATGGTTGAAAAGCAGAGCTTGAGTGAATCTATAACAGAACTATCGAAAGGTTTATCAAACAATGTTATTCAATATAAAGATAGAGAAACTGGTCAAATAATAACGACTACATCATCAACAACACGTCGAGTTTTAGAACGTCAGCTGATAGAATCTAAAGAACAGCGAAATGTAGTTTCTATAAAAATAGAAAGCTTAGCCGACTCTGTTACAAATATTGATTTTAAGATACTAAAAGTCCAATCCAATTCAGCAGTTACTGCTGAAATAGGTACACTTCGATATCTATCAAAAATAACAAATAAACCAATGGATACTGTTGTAAATTGGTTTACCTTACTAATTGTTTTTGTATTCGACCCATTAGCTATAGCTATGGTTTTAGCTCTTAACAAATTAACATATTCAGATAAACCTAAAAAAATAAATCCAATTATAATTAAAGATTCTGTTGGTGATATAGAAGAATTACCTATAGTATTGGATAAAAAAAAAGAAATTAAAAAACAAATAGAAACACCAAACCCTAAGATTACAAAACCTAAAAAAAAGGCTGACCCTAACTTCAAAAATTATTCAGATTCAGATAGATTCAACGAAAATAATATGTAATAAATTTTGTTTTTTAAATAACTTTTCGTATATTTAATAAATTATAAAAAAAATATGTAGTATGAGTCTTTATAACGATGGGAATGAATCTGAAATGAATGTAAATTACACAACTACAAATTCAGATGAGCGTAGTAAGTGGTTTCAAGAATTCAGAGAATTGGATTATGGTATTGATGTAGTTGATAATATCATTATGATTAATGATTTAATAGAACCGGGACTGTTATTTGATGTTATATCCAAATGTAGATTACTCAGAAAGATTAATCCAAACTTAACATCAATAACCATATTACTTAATTCCGGTGGTGGTGATGTTGTTGAAACATTAGGTTTGATAGATTACATTCGTACATTAGATAATGATGGTGTTAAAACAAATATAGTATGTAGGGGTATGGCTATGTCTGCTGCGGCTTTACTATTAACAGCAGGTACGGGATTACGAGCAGTATCCAAACATTCAAAAATAATGGTACACCAATTATCATCATTTACAGCAGGTAAGTTATCCGATGTAAAATCCAATGCTAAATTCGCAGAACAATTGGAAGATGATTGTAATCGTATAATGGAAGAATGTACTAAAAAAGATAAGAATTGGTGGTCGGATAATCAACAAACTGATTACTTTTTAACATCAAAACAAGCTTTAGAATTAGGAATCGTAGATAAAATAATATAATTATGGAAATGGAATACAAGCCTTTAGGGGATAGAGTTGTGATTGAAATAGTAAAACGTTACGACGAAAAAACAAAGGGTGGTCTTTATAAACCATCTGGTTCAGAAACAACAATGATGGGTGAGGTAATCGCCGTTGGTGATGGGTTATTTACACATACGGGTAATAAAATACCTATGAGTGTTAAAGTTGGGGATACTGTATTATTAGATGGTACTGGCTTTAAACATAAGAATGGTGGAAAAACATATCACATTTATAGAGAAAGTGAATTATTATCAATATTAAAAAATAAAAAATAAAAGTTATGGTACACATTTTAGATGAAACAACAATACAAGAAAATTACGTTAAGTTTAGAAAACTAATCAATAATACCTTTAGTGGTAGTAGGTTGGAATCCTTAAACATTATGTATGATTTATTAGAGAATCGAATAATCCTTACTCCAGCATCATCTACCGCTCATTTTCACAATGCATTCGCAGGTGGGTATATCGACCATGTACTTAGAGTTACACGTAACGCCATAAAGGTATATGATTTGTATGTTGAAATGGGTATGGGTATTGGTGATTATGATAAAGAAACTGTAATATTTACAGCTCTACACCACGACTTAGGTAAAGTTGGTAACGATACAGAAAGTTGGTACATCCCAAATGATTCACAATGGCATATAGAAAATCAAGGAAAGATTTACAAAACAAACGCTAGTATGCACTTTATGAATCTTAATGATAGAACTTTTTGGTTACTAAACCATTATGGAATCAAAATATCCGAAATAGAATATTTAAGTATCAAATTAACCGATGGGTTATATGATGATGGTAATAAAGAATACTTTATATCATATAATAAAGATAATTCATTGAAAACATCATTACCATTTATAATGCATCAGGCTGATATTATGGCAGCACGATATGAAAATGAAAGATGGTTGAAACTTAAACAATCAAACGTATCTAATAGTTTAAATAAGGGTGGCAGACCCACCAAAAAACAAAAACTAAAGGATATTAAAATGCCTGATAAAGTTGATTTTAAATCAATATTTGGAAACGTAAACGAAGCATGATATGGAATATATAGTAACAATATTGGTAATATTACTTGTATTATTCGCACTATGTCTTTATGCTCTTTATAATATATTAACTAAGTATGAAGAAATTGAAGATGAGTTAGATAAAACTGATGATTTAATAATATCATTATATAAGGATTTGGATTCAGCATACGGTAAGATAAATAAATTAGATAGACTTGGTTCTTTTGAAGCTGATGATGAAACGGGATATGTATTTGAACAAATTAAACGCTCTATTGATAATATTAATAAAAAGTATAATATAGATGGCACGCAGGAAAAAGGGTAAACGGTATTTCACAAAAATTACAGAAATGGCTATCATAGCGTATAATCAATGTGAGGATGATAGGCTTAGAAATAAAATATACAATAGATTTATACATAAAGCGTTTGATAAGTTAGCAGAAAACGCTATACATACTTGGAAAACATACTATTTCGATGTTCCATATGAAGATGTAAAAGCTAATGTAGTTGCGTTTCTTAATGAGAAAATACATAAGTTCACCAAAGGTAAGGGTAAGGCGTTTTCATACTTTACGGTTATAGCTAGGAATTATTTGTTTAACGAAAACAATGCTAACTATGCTAGAATGAAAGCAAAAGAAGATATATCTATGATTGATTCATCACGAAATATTGTAAATGAGGTCGTTGAAACACAAAATAAAGAATTTAAATCCGATTTCATAGACCAGTATGTTGAATATATTGATGATAGATTGTTTGAAATATTCATCAAAGAACGTGACCAAAAAATAGCAGATAGTATAAATGAGTTATTTAGAAAACGAGCTGATTTATATTCATACAACAAGAAAGCACTATATATACTTATAAGAGAACGGACTGGTGTACATACACAATATATAACAAAAGTTGTTGGTAGGTTGAAACGGATATACGCTGAATTATTAATTGAATATAATCGAGATGGGTATTTAAATCCTGAATATAAATTAAAGGAAGAATATGGATAAAGATACAGAACTTTTCAAAGGAAAATCCTTTTCAGATATAATGTCTGATATTTATTCTAACTCAAAAAAGAAAGATAGGCAGTTAAAATTATTGATAAGCCAGTTAGAACCATTAGTGAAGGACATAAATGATGCTACAGTTGTAGTGCCTTTGATAAAAGAATATATGGAAATATCTGTTAAGAATGATGAACAAATCGTAAAACTTGCAGCAATAATACAACGTATGATTAAAGATGCGTCATCAAATAATGAAGATTCTTTCGGATTATCCGATGATGAAAAGAAACAATTATTGGAGAATGCTAAAATGATTGATGAAAAAATTAATACATTAAAAGATGGGGATGGTGAATGAACTTCAAAACCGGCGTAATCCAAAATATAAATTTAAAAGATTCGGATATAAACGAAATCTACAGTATAGATGTTCTAATATCAGATTCATCTGGCTTAACAAGAAAAGCATATCCTTTAGATACAAATATAAAAAGATTTCCAATAATTGGTGAAGTTGTTCTTTTATTTCCATCTGTTGGTGTTAATGCTAATAGAGCAACTAGAGATTCAAGATTATATTATATGAATCCAATATCCATTCAATTAAATCCAAATAACAACGCTTTACCACCAATCATAGCACCATCAACATCAGAATCAAATAATAACGATTATGATAATACATCAAGTGGTACACCAAATGTTGCCAATACAGATGATACTTCAAATGATTTAGGTGAAGGATTTATAGAAGAATCTGGTGTTAGTCCATTACAACCATTCTTAGGTGATGTTTTAATTGAAGGTAGGTTTGGCCATTCTATCCGATTTGGATATACACCATCTACAACACAAACTACCAAAAGACCCACATGGTCAACATCAAATGAATCAGACCCAATCACTATAATATCAAATGGTAGAGCTCAAAGTGGTGAATACAATAAATTTACTATTGAGAATATAGATGATGATTTATCATCTATTTGGTTAACAGCATCACAAAGGGTTAGAATACAAACATCACAACGTAATATTGGTGCGGGTGTTGATGTACAATCACAATTTGATAATCCTAGCATAATCCTATCATCAGATAGAATCTTACTAAATTCCAAATCCGATTACATAATACTATCAGCTGATAAATCCGTAAATATATGTACACCTAATTGGGCTATGGATATGGATGAATTGTTTACACAATTAAAAACATTGATAGATGAAGTTATTAAGTTAAATGAAAATGTGGAAAAAGCACATGATGAATCTAGCAGTATAGCTCAATCATTGAGTACATCTCAAGTAATTACACAATTAGGAAACCAGCCATTGATAAACTTCGCATCATTTATACAATCAAAAACTAAATCTGAATCAAATAAGATTGAAAGTACAACCATCAAACAAAATATTCAGACAATTTTACAAAACATAAACAATATGGAACAGTAATAAATTAAAACTGATTGATATTTATATACAAAAACTAAAACTATGAAACCAAGACAATTAGCTAAATTATTAGAAAGTATAGTTAGAAAAGTAGTTAGAGAAGAATTCAAATCACTACTTAACGAATCTAAGAATGTACAACCTAAAGTTAAACAACCAAAGTTTGACCCATTAGATGTTTCCCATATATTAGAAACTAAACAACCTAATACTAAGAAAACGATGAAATTCTCAAAAGATAATATGGTTAATCAGATGTTGACTGAAACATATGATTCTGATGAATGGCAGAACATAAATGGTAATGGTATGTTTACATCCCAACAAGCACAAGGTTTTAATCGTGGTGCTATGGCTGAAATGTTAGGATATAATAGTGGAACACCTACCGTTAATAATATGACACCAACCGTTGACCCGGAGGGTAGACCAATGGATGTAAATTTGGAAGGAACTAAAGTTGGTGAAGCATTAACACGTGATTATTCATCTTTGATGAAAAAGATAAACGCCAAAAAAGGGAAATGATAAATGGCACAACGGAAAGAATATTTCTATAATCCTTTAGATTTAAATAAGGATGTTGCTGTTGGTATAACTTTACCATTTGGTAAAAGTAGTGGTTTATTTAATTTAAGCTATACTACTGAAGAACAATCAATATCCAATCTTAAAAACTTACTATTGACTAGAAAGGGTGAGCGTGTATTTCAACCTAATTTTGGTTCTAATATACCATCATTATTATTTGAACAAATGAACTCTTCCTTAGAAGTAGATTTGGAACAATCATTACGTGATGATATAGGATTTTGGTTACCATATATATCAATAGATGATATATTAATACAGCCGGATTTTGATAGAAACTTAGTAAGAATAGAATTATCTTTTAGAGTTACTGAGCAAGGAGCTAATACACAAATAATAATCTTTGTAGATTCAGCTGGAAATACAATAATAGAATAGGAACTATAATGCCAACAAAGAAAAAATATGAAACACTAAATAGGGATGTTAGTTTAATTGGTAGGGATTTCGGACAGTTTAGAAAAAACCTAATAGATTTTGCTAAAACCTATTTTCCAAATACATATAATGATTTTAATGAATCATCGCCGGGTATGATGTTTATAGAAATGGCATCATATGTTGGTGATGTATTATCATTTTATACAGATACACAACTTAGAGAATCATTACTTACAACGGCGGAAGAAAAAGCTAATCTATTTAACCTTGCCGCAGCATATGGTTACAAACCAAAGAATGTTGTACCTGCTACTGTTGATTTGGATGTATTTCAATTAGTACCAGCAAAGGGGAGTGGTGATAATGTAAAGCCTGATTTTTCATACGCTATGACTGTAGCTGAAGGAATGGTTATCGGTTCTACTGATTTTAGAGATGTTGAATTCAGAACTACTCAGCTTATAGATTTTTCAGTATCATCATCATTCAGTCCTACAGAAGTAACAGTTTACCAGATTGATAACACTACAAATCAACCAACATATTATCTTTTAAAAAAGAATATAAAAGCTAGTAGTGGTACTGTTAAAACATCAACATTTACTTTTGGTTCACCAAGAATATATGATAAGATAAAAATTGAAGATGAAGATATTATTAGAATTACAAAAATAACTGATAGTGATTCTGATGTTTGGACTAAAGTACCATACTTAGCACAGAATACAGTATTTGAGCAAGTTGAAAACAATGAAGATAATTCTACTGAATATTTTCCATATAGTGGTGATACGCCATATCTTTTAGAGTTAAAAAAAGTTCCAAAGAGATTTACAACTAGATTTGAAGATAAGGATTCGGTTGTTATCCAATTTGGGGCAGGTATATCATCTAATGCTGATGAAGAAATAATACCAAATCCAGATAACGTTGGTTCAGCTTTATATAATGTGGTTGGTGATTTAGACCAAGGCATTGACCCATCAAACTTTTTATATACAAAAACCTATGGTGTTGCACCATCCAATACAACATTAACTGTTGAATATTTAGTTGGTAATGGTATAGCTGATAATGTACCTGCTAAAGATTTAACGAATGTAACAAGCATAACTACAACATTCCAAAACGAAAATCAGTTAGATGATACTTTAGTTAGATTTGTACGTAGTTCAGTTGCCACAACTAACCAAGAACCGGCTCGTGGTGCTAGAAGTGAAGAAACGATGGAAGAAATTCGTAATAATGCTATGGCATATTTCGGAGCACAAAACAGAACTGTAACAAGAGAAGATTACCTAATGAGATGTTACGCTTTACCACCACAATTCGGTTCAGTAGCAAAAGCATACATAACACAAGATTGTCAGTTACAAAGTGTAGAAAGTGAGGGGCAGGTAACAACAACTGAAATCGATAACCCATTAGCGCTTAATTTATATACATTGGGGTATGATAATAATAAAATATTAACTGAATTAAATCCCGCTACCAAAGATAATTTAAGAACGTATATATCGTATCATAGAATATTAACCGATGCTGTAAATATTAAAAACGCATTTATAGTAAACATAGCAGTTGATTTTGAAATAATAACTTTACCAAATTACAATGCTAACGAAGTTCTACTAAGATGTATTGATGCATTAAAAGAATATTTCAATATAGATAATTGGAGAATAAACGAACCAATATATTTATCTAAAATTTATGTGTTATTGGATGGTATCGATGGTGTACTATCGGTTGTAAGACCAGATATAAATGGTGAGGGTGGTTTACAAATCAGTAATAAATTTAATGGTATATATTCACCAAATAAATATAGTATAAAAACGGCATCAAAGCAAGGTATTATATATCCACCAAAAGACCCATCAGTTTTTGAAGTTAAGTTTCCAAATAGTGATATTCGTGGTAGAGTTATACCACAAACTTTTTAAAAGGTAAATAAATGATATTTAGAATATACGGACAAAAAGATTCAACGATATATGAGCAAACAACTCGTAGAGCTCAGAACACCGGTGTTGATGAGATATTAGAAGTAACCAAATTTCACGATGAAGAAACAGACGAAACTTTCATTGGTAATAGCAGAATATTGATACAATTTGATATTTCGAACATATCACAATCAATTGTAGATGGTGATATATCATCAAATGCTAAGTTTTATCTTAACCTAACATCTACTGAAGAAAATGAAGTCCAATCAGAATATCAATTGGATATACATCAAGTTTCACAAAGTTGGACTGAAGGTATCGGTCAATTCCATTATAATCCAATCGTAACGAATGGGTGCTCTTGGCAATTTAGAAATGATAGTTTTAAATGGTCGACTGGTTCATTTGCTACTGGCACTACTGGTTCATCCATAATTAACGATGGTGGTGGTACTTGGTATACGGCATCTGTTAACAATACACAATATTCACAAACGTTTAACAAATCAACTAGCGATTTGAAAGTTGAAATAAGTGAATATGTTAGAGATTGGTTAAGTGGTTCACGTGTTAATAGTGGGTTTATCATAAAAAGACCAGATACCCAAGAAAGCGGTTCTATACGATATGGTTCATCAAAGTTCTTTTCAAATGAAACACATACTATATATGTTCCAACTTTAGAAGCTAGGTGGGATGATTCATCATTTGTAACTGCATCTTTGCAAGAATTAACAAATGAAAATATAGTTATGTATCCTAAGAATTTATTATCTGAATACAAAGAAGAATCAATTGCTAAAATTAGAATAGTTGGTAGGGATAGATATCCAACAAGAACTTTTTCAACATCATCTGCTTATTCAACCATAAAGTATCTACCACAAACTACTTATTATCAAGTAAGAGATGCTGAAACTAATTTAGTGTTGATACCATTTGATACAACGTATACTAAGGTAAGTTGTGATTCAACTGGTAATTACTTTGATTTTAGATTCAATACACTACAAGCTGAAAGATTCTACAAGTTTGAATTTAGAGTTGATAGAAGTGGTAGAAAAGAATATTTTGATAATGGATACATATTTAAAGTAGTTAGATAATGCCAAATACACCAAACTTATATGATTTATTGGTAAACAGACGAGCAATCAGAAAGAACTTTTCTGACCAGATAATATCGTATACCTTACCAAGTGATTCAACTTTGGAATATGGGTTAAAACGAATTGCTGCAAAAACTACATTTTACCAAACTGAAAAATATAATGATGTTATTGATTTGGCATCAGATGAATTAATAAATGATATTTCAGAGTTACAACCAACTGTAGTAAGTAATAATTTTGTGGATTTGGATTTAGTTTTAAGTGATGTTGAAATACAACAACAACAGCAAGCCGCATCGGTAGTAAGTATCACATTATATAGTGAGGGTAATAATGATAGAATTGTAGACCCTGGTAGTGGTGGAGTTAGTCCAAATAGATATAAAGGTAATTTAGTACAAACTGTTAATCCAAATTTAAGTACATATGAAAGTGTATTTAAACCGAGTAACTTTAGCCAAACACAAGATGTTTATTATTATTATGCACCGTTATCTTTAAATACACAACTATATAAAGATAATAATGGTGGTAATTTAACAAATGAAGTTAGACCATCATACATTAACGATGACTCATTTTCAGCAATACGTGATTTTGATACTTCAATAGATACTAATTTAAGAGATTTATTATCAGTAGCTAGCGATGGTGTATTTCAACTTGTAGCAAAAGATTACGGTACTAACCCATCTGGATACGCTGGATTCCCAAGAGCAAGGCTACAAGGTGAAGAATTTGGTATATATGGTTCAAAGCCATTTACTGGTGGTGTACTTAACTTAGATGCAAACGGAAAAGTGATTGGTTTAAGTAGGTTAATGGGTAGTTATGGTAATATGACCTCAGATAAACTAAGACTTGAAACCTTAATATAAAGATATAAATGATAGATAGATTTCAAAATCCAAATATAGTAACAGATACAAAAACACCAATAGATAGTGTACCTGTATTTTCTACGTTAGATTTATCAAAGTTAGTAAGATTAAATCTACCATCGGATAGTGCTACACAGTTTCCACCTGCAGAAAATATAATGGATAACGCATTTGTAGAAACACATATATATTCCGCTGGAAATCTAATAGAATCATTACCATCATATGAATTAAAATATACAACGGCAGACCCAAGTGCTGATTATACGTATGATATATTAAATATACCTGAATACGATATAAGGCAAGCTAATTTAAATAAAGGTTATTATAGTATTGTTTACAACTACGTTAAACCAATAACATCTGAATTAAAGATAGATAGGATATCAGCGGATGGTACTGAATTAGAATTATCACCATTCGATAACTCAGAAAACGTATCATCATTATATGCTTTGATTGGATTTGGTGGGTTTGCTAACAACAATAAAGAAAATCTAGCTTTAAATTTTGGAAATAATGAACTATCAATTGTAACAGATATTAGATTTGATAACAATAAACGTGTTGGTGAAATTGTGAAATCATTTACACCATCAAATGGGTTTCCAACTGATAGTTTTTCCGATGGACCAATCACAACAAGCACAAAGTTTTATCCAGCATTACAAGATTCTGATGATAATTTTTGGATAGAAATAACAAACGCTAGCTTTAACTTAGCTGGTGATGTGACTGGTAATAAGACAACGGGTCGTGCTGCTAAATTTATTGTAACACCTATTTTAGATTCCGATGGTAATGTAACTGATGTAACATTAGTTCAAGAAACAGATTCTAATGGTGACCCCATATATTATACCAACAATACAAGTGATTTAAGTAGATATTATAACATAGAGGCTGATTCAACATATACTGGTGATTTTATAATACCAGAGTTTAAAGTACGTTATTTTGATGCTAGTATAGATACAAGTAATTCTAATAATCTTAAAAAAATAGTTGTTAAGTTATACAAGCCATTGAGTCCAACTTTGGAAAATATAAATCCAATAATGCATAGAATTGTAAGAGATTCAAAAATTGAAAGGATTATATTATACCCAGCTATTGTAGAACAAACTCAAAATAACTTTTCACCACCAAACTTTACTTTAAATCTTACACCATATGGCCAATCAGCTGGGACAGATTTACAAAGTTGGAATTCTTTATTGGATGCCAATCTAAGTACATCACAGCAGATAATAGATAAATATATAAGTTCATCTTTCGGTAACATCAATGTAAATGTAGATTATACTGATTTTGGTAACTTTGTTCATTTTTCATCAGCGGTTGAGCGTGTACGTAACTTTAAATATAAGTTAGAATTAATACAATCATTTAATAGTAGAATCACAACCTTACAATCTGTAAGTGGTTCTAATGCACTAACAAATATATCACAATCGATAACAAGGCGTGATGCTGTAGTAAGTGGTTTTGATGGGTTTGAAAAATTCTTATATTATGAAACAACGGGTTCATTATATACCCATTACAGTTCATCAGCGTATAATATCAACCCTTGGCCTAAGACATCGAAATATCCATTAGAATTAGTATCAACCACATCTACATTAGGTACGAATCATTACAATGGGTTAATAGATTCAGCAAGTATATTTGATGCAACAAATGATGCTAGATTAACCAAATTGATACCAGCATCAATAGCTGAAGATTCTTTAAATCTTGAATATGTGTTGTTTATTGATATGGTAGGTCATCATTTTGATATAACATGGAGTTACATTAAAAAGTTAACATCAATACATGAGCGTGAAGAGCACCCATTTGATGGTATGCCAAATGAATTATTGTATGATGTTGCTAAATCAATGGGTTGGCAACTTACTAACAGTAAGCAAACTTCCGATTTATGGAAATATGCATTAGGTACTGATAATACAGGCACACCATTACAAAGTGGTTCATTAGCATCTAAATCCGATGAACAAATAACTTATGAAGTTTGGAGAAGAATTGTAAATACCCTACCACATCTTTTAAAAACAAAAGGTACTGCTAGGTCAGTAAAAGCACTTATATCAACATATGGTATACCACAAACTTTTTTAAACATAAAGGAATACGGTGGGCCTGTTGTTGATGGTGATGTTAAACCAATATGGGAACATGATAGATTTGTTTATAATTTAAGAATGAATTCACCAAGTTATGTATCAGTACCTTGGGATAAGATGAACGATATAAATCCGGTAACTTATGTTTTAGATAGTGCAAATTCAATGGATACTATTGAACTTCAATTCAAACAGAATGTTCAACAAAAAACAACACTATTATATAAAACGGGCAGTTCATCCGTAGATTTCTTAGTTTTATTAGAACCAACTGGTTCAACTGATAGAGGTAATATACATTTGTATCTTAGTGGTAGTAATGGATATAAATCTGCTAGTATATCGGATGTAAAAGTATTTGATTCAAATATGAATAGTTTCTTTTTGCAAAGAAATACATCTGTTGATAATATTACACAAAATAATTCATATACAATCCATTATCGTAGAAACAGAACTGATGAAATATCAGTAAGAAAATCTGCTAGTATATCAATCAATGGTTCATCCGAACCATCGTATAATGCTGCGTGGACTGGTAGTGGTGCTGTTTTAATCGGTAACCCAACAGTTCCAGCTAGTGGTGTTCCATCACTATGGGCATCATCAAATTATTTAAGTGGTTCTATTCAAGAAATAAGATACTATGCAAATCCACTATCTGAAATAGTAATGGATGAACATACACTATCAAGAGAAATGTATCATGGTAATTCACCAACTGCATCATTTTTTGATTTGAAATTTAGGTATATAACAGATTCTCAGTTAAAAAGTGTAACAAACCCATATGGTGTATTATCACAACATCCAAATCAGCAAATAACATCAAGTCAAGATGGAAGAATTGTATCGGCATCATTATTTGGTTTTGATTCTACTGATTTATTAGGTGT
>MDTC01264199.1_pt1 | contig 21395 bp, 20 predicted proteins | sample 811181 | NCBI WGS metagenome assembly MDTC01 (sample SAMN05326644, study PRJNA326480) | marine metagenome | isolation source: seawater | place: Pacific Ocean: North | collected 2011 | reverse complement strand
TAGCTATTTGGTCGCTTAAAGTACTCATTTAAATAGTCCGAATTTCTTTTTAGGTTTTGTTGGTGGATTTGTTTCTTTGAGATATGCAGATATAGCTATGACGTCGCTACACATACTGGCTACACGGCTACCAGGACGTAGCATAAAGCCTTTAGTTTGTAAGTCTGCACATTTCAATGCTCTGACTAATTCGTAGTCCAGACGCATCTTTTCTTCTTGCCTTGCAGCAATAGAGAGACAACGCTTTAATCCTCTACGGTCCAAAGGAACCATAAAGTTAATCTGTCCTCCCCAGTTCTCAGCGACGGTATATGTTTGTTGAACCATCTCCTCGTCAAATGGAGTCGTATGATTTCCCATGTAGAATGGAGAGAAAGTCATAGTTGATCCGTTACACGAAATGTTAGGTCCGTAGTGCTGTCTCGACGGTGCTCCATTGTTCTGGAATTGCACCGCGCTATTTGTGACATTTCCTGTCGCAGCAGCTACTGGATTACTTACGTTATTCGTCTCATCCTCTGCACGTACGGGTGCTACTGAGAGAAGACTGATAAGGAGACCGTAGTAGACGAGGTGTCGATTTCTCTTTCTACTACTTCTAATGAAAGTATTTGACTTGCTGCTCTTGATACCACTTCTAGTGAGAAGGGATCGCCAGCCGTGTGTAAAGTGTAGATCGAGTCTGAGTCGACAATACCTCCTGAAGAAGCTGAAGTTTGGGTGACGTTTTCTCCACTCCACTTGTTCAGAGCTGACCCGTAAGTAGTTGTCGTGATCGTCTCCTCTATAGCCTGAGTTGTTGTTGTTGTACTGTTCATCGAACCCTGGGTGAAGTTTGGGGTTACTAATTCTGCTCTTGCTGCTGTGGGTGATGCCAGTAAGAAGAGTAATAGCCATTTGTTCATTCTTCTTTTTTCTTATTCATTGGACAATTAACAGTTGCTTTACCGTTGCCATTTTTATTACCAGTGGTCAAGCCAAAAGTTGCTAAGGCTCCAGTAAAGACAGAAGCTACAAAAGTTATATCCGAGTTACCAGCTTTCTTTATCATGGGTAACTCTACATAATTCATAGTTATGATTCAAATAAAGCCCGACCAAACCACTACTCCTAGACGTACGAAAGTTCCAAGAATCTGTATTTGATGTTCTTGGTCTTCAGCAGCATCTTTGAGTTTTGTTAGGAGGCTTGGTTTCGGGCTTTCCTCTTTTCCTTCCATTTATCAATTTTAGTTTGTAGTTGTTTTTGAACTTTCTTTTTAATTGGTTCAAATAAAGATGAAGTTATAGATGTAGTAGCTACAGCTACAACAGCAGTAGAAACAGCAGTCACTACAACCGCTGTCTCAGGTACTGGCATCTTTATATCTAGAACTGGAATCTTTAAACTGGGTGGTTCTGGTTGTTCTGTTGACTCTGCTTTAACATCTTCAGGTGCCTCCAGATCACTCGGAGGTATAACCATTGGTTTATATGATGGTATCCGAGCTGTAGGAGGTCTGAAGTAAAGTGAATCAGGTTTGGGTAGTGTTGCTCTAGGTAGATGTATTGTTATAGTTTAGAATTTCCTAAAGTTATAGCATTGTCTTTTGTTGTCCAATCTTCACTTGTCCAGATAGAAGAACCATTTTCGTGTTTATAAGATTTGATAATTTCTAAATGCTTTACATTACGACCTATAGTATTTTTTTCTTCATCTGTAAGAGATGATTTAGCAGCAAGTTCATTTATTAAAGTTACGCTATGTTCACCATGAGCAAATAGAGTAGCGATTTCGTCTGTTGTACGGTCAGCCATAATTAAGATTCTTCTTCTGTAGTTGTTTCGTTTTCAGTTTCTTGCTCAGTTTCAGCCTGAGCGAGTTCATCTAAAATTTTTAATGCACCAGTGATTTCGTTAAAACGAACCATAAGTTGATTTCTTTCTTCTATTAAGTTTTGAGCTTTTTCTTGGATGGTTGTCATAATATTTTAAAAAGGGTTTGAATCAGTCCAAGCATCAGTAGCAAGAATAGTTAGTATCTCACTATGTGTGTATGGACCTTCTGTACTAGAAATACTAGATACAAAGGATGGAGTTTCACCATCCCATTTTATAAATGTTTTTGAATTATCTACTGATTTACGAAGAACGTTTTCAGTTTCAATAATTTTTGAAAAATCTACTTTAGATAATTCTGTTGTTGGGAAAATAACCCAACGTCTATTTTCAAATCTTGCCATAGTTAATTAAAGTCCAAAGGTTGATTTGGTTGCGTCATAGTTTTGGGTAACTTGAGCAGCTGTTAAACCAGTACCTTGATATATACGAACTTGAGCAATTTTGCCATTGAAGAAGTATGAGCTTCCACCATAATTACCTATATATGCAGTAGCTGTTCCATCATATACTGTCCCATTATGGGTGTTACTATATTTCTCTACTTTATCTATATATATTTTCCAAACATTACTAGCTCTACTTATAACAACATGATGCCAACCACCTGTTGTAAGACTATTACTTCCTGAATTTATACCAGTGACGAAATAGCTACCTGTGTTGTCTGCCGCAGAGAACCAAGCCATAATTTTATTGTCATACCAATAAACTTGTATTGGAGCATTTTTAGACAATATACAATTATAATCTCCAGCCGCACCTGAATCTACATTGATCCAAGCTTCAAATGTCCAGTCAACGTTTGTAGGTTCTATGCTTGCATCATCAGGGATAGAGATGTAATCGTCTGTACCATCAAAATCAAATATTCCTCCATCAGAATTGCTATGGGTAGCTCCACTTATTGTTCCATCATTATCTTCACTGGTTAAATCAGTCCAAGTAGTACCACTACCTCCATATGAACTGCTATCTCCCGCATCTAAATGTAATTTTAAATTAGTAGATAATACAGTCGGGATATAACCTTTCCAATTGGTTGATACGTTGGGATAAATATCTGAACCTGTTTTCCAAGTTCCACCTACATTGACGTAATAATTAGAAGCGGTTTTCCATGTTCCGCTAACATTTACATGAACAGTGTTAGTCATAATTTAGGCAGTGTATTTAATCCAGATGTCGCCATCTGAACCACCTGAAGGTGAAGAAGTAGATGCTGTTATTTTACGTACACCAGCAGTTCCAGAAGCAGTAGAAGCAACACCAGAGAATTGACCACTATCATTTATTTCAAAACTATTTAATCCAGGTATTCTGAACTTGGTTATTGATGTATTACCTAAAGTTATTTCATTTGATACATCTGCTGCACTTGGATCTGAATTATTACCAAGGATAAGATTATTACTTCCAGTAAAACTACTAATATCTCCAGCAGCTCGTCCGATACATGTGTTACTACCACCCGTACCATATCTAAATGAATCTTGACCAACACAAACGTTGGAAGAACCAGACGTAACTGCTTTACCAGCGTACGCTCCAATCAAAGTATTAGAACTACCCGTAGTAAGACCGGTACCGCATTGCGCTCCTATAATTACGGTTTCGCCTGATGTTGTAACTGCATTACCAGCATTAGTTCCTAAAGCAGTTGTATTAGTCGAAGTTGTAAGAGAACTTAAACACCCTTGACCAACGGCTGTATTTGAAGATCCAGTCGTATTAGCTTTTAAAGCCTCATAACCAACGGCTGTGTTGCTGGCTCCAGACCCGTTTTCTTTTAAGGCATAACGTCCAACACCAACGTTATTAGATCCAGTACAATCACCACCACCAATTGCTTCATCTCCAATAGCCGTATTCTGTGATCCTGTTGAAATATGGAATCCAGCTTTATATCCAAAACTTGTGTTTGACGCTCCTGTAGTAGTTCTTTCTTGTGATTGAAATCCAACAGCAGTATTTTTATCGCCGGTTGTTAAATAATTAAGAGCTGAATAACCAACTCCAACTGTATAATTAGCTGTTGTTGCAGCTTGAACAGCACCTGATCCAACTGCTGTGACTTGAGAACTTGTAAAACCACTTGCTGCATTGTAACCAATAGCTACGCTACTTGACCCTTCTACCTGAGCATCTAAAGCAAATGATCCAACGGCTACATTTGAAGTTCCTGTAGTATTTACAAACAACGCTTGATAACCAAGGGCTGTATTGTTACTTCCCGTACAACCTGATCCACCTTTAAAAGCTTCCTTACCAACGGCAGTATTGTTACTTCCCGTTGATAATGCTCTTAAACAATCTTGTCCAAGCCCAGTATTACCACTACCCGTTGTTATAGTTTCTCCACAAATAGCACCAATAAGTGTATTATTATCTCCAGTTGTTACTGCTTGACCAGCATCACCTCCATAAAGTGTATTTTCATTAGCACCACTAGCTAAACCATTTCCTGATCTATAACCTGCGTAAGTGTTATATCCAGAATCATTAGCATTACCACTACCATTTTTTAGCTTTACATAAGTTTCACCAGTAGACGTACCACCAGCAGCTTCCCATCCAGCGTCACCGTTAGCGTCTACTGTTAAGACGTAGTTATCGGTAGCCGTTGAATCTTTAATACTAAAATTAAGACCTGGGACTCTGAACTTGGTAACAGAAGCATTACCTAAAGTTATCTCATTACTTACACTTGTAGAAGATGGAGCTGCGGCATATCCAACTACAGTATTATTAGCTCCAGTTTGAGTACCGGAGTTAGCAGAATGACCAAGACTTGTTTGTTGACCACCAGTTACCCCTCTTCCTGAATAATATCCAATGCTTGTATTATGAGCAGCTGTTGTTGCGAGTCTTCCAGCATCATATCCTATTGATACGTTTGCACCTCCAGTAGTTGATGAACCACCTGCATTAGAACCAATATAAACACTCATATAACCTGTTGTATTAAGAGCCGCTGCTTTATAACCTATAGCAACAGTATCGGTTTCATAAACCCAAGCATCAGTATGGGTTTCTAAAGCACCAGATCCAATCGCTACTGTATTTTGCATTGCAGTAGCGGTCTTTGCTGCATTATGTCCTATTGCTACGTTGTTAGCTCCAGTACTTACTGTTAAAGCCTTAAACCCAACAGCTGTGTTACTGGCTCCGGATGTAACTGTTGAAAGAGCCCAACTACCAACTGCCGTATTTCCAGCACCTTCACTATCTCTTAAAGCTCTATAACCAACTGCTGTATTATCTTGTACGTCTGCACCACAACTACCTAATGCCGAATTACCCACTGCAGTATTAAAATCGCCAGTAGTTAGAGCCTCCGTAGACTCAAAACCTATAGAGGTGTTTTTAGTACCGTCAGTACAACCTGTTAAAGCTTTAACTCCAAAAGCAACATTCTCACCGCCAGTAGTCGTTATTGAATCCAAAGCGGTTGAACCAACTGCAGTTGCGTATGCAGTTGAGATTCCAGAAAGCCCTCCACCAGAAGCAGCAGCCCATTTAACACCAGTAGCTTCACCAGAGTCAGCTGTTAAAACATAATCATTAGTTCCTACAGCTAAAGCAGTTGGATCACCTGAACCATCTCCTATTAATAATTCACCCTTACCATCAAGGTCAGAGTTCATCACGGCTCCAGCCGTATTGACGTTAGTTGCATTTACTGTTGCATCTGAACCATCTGCACCTGCTGGTCCTTGTGGACCTGTAGCACCCGTAGAACCCGTAGCACCTGCAGCTCCTGCCGCACCAGTGTTACCTGTTGCACCTTGTGGACCTGCTGGACCTGTTGAACCTGCTGGTCCTTGAGAACCTGTTGCACCGTCTGAGCCATCAGCTCCTGCAGCTCCAGTTGCTCCAGTACTACCTGCTGGTCCTGCTGGTCCTGTGGCTCCATCATTACCGTCAGCTCCCGCTGCTCCAGTTGCACCTTGTGGACCTGCTGGACCAGTTGATCCAGTAGCTCCCGCTGCTCCAGTAGCTCCTCTAGGAATTGTAAAATTTAAAGTAGCTGCTGTTGATGTACCAGTGTTAGAAACTGAGGCGTTAGTACCAGCATTACCTGTAGTCGTTGAGCCAATACTTACCGTAGCTGATCCGTCAGCTCCTGCATTACCTTGCGGACCTGCATTACCTTGCGGACCTTGTGGACCTGTATTTCCAGTAGCTCCAGTATTACCAGTAGCTCCTGTATTACCTTGTGGACCTTGCGAACCTGTAGCTCCCTGTGGACCTGTAGCTCCAGTCGGACCTGCAACTGTTGAATCTGCACCTGCTGCTCCAGTAGCTCCTTGCGGACCTGTAGCTCCAGTTGGACCCGTTGCACCCGTTGGTCCTGCAACTGTTGAGTCAGCTCCAGCAGCACCCGTAGCACCTTGTGGTCCAGTAGCTCCCTGTGGTCCAGTCGGACCTGCAACTGTTGAGTCAGCACCTGTAGCTCCTGTGGCACCTTGAGGTCCAGTTGGTCCTGTCGGTCCAGTATTACCTGTTGGACCTTGTGCTCCAGTGTTACCTGTTGCACCTTGGCTACCTTGTGGACCTGTAGATCCAGTTGGACCTGTGGCTCCTGTAGCTCCGGTAGCTCCTACAAGAGTAGTAGCTGATCCCCATACACCATTAGCTTTAGGACCATAGATATTATCGTTAGTCGTATCAATATAAACATCACCGTCTTTACCTAGTCCCTGATCAGGAACTCCTGTACCGTTATTTGTAGTAGCTTTGTTTTTAGGATTAGATGTATCACCTATCTCCTGTTCAGAGTATAAATTCTGGTCTTGGTTATTATTTAAATCAGTTGCTCTAAATGCAGAACCAGAGGCAAAGACTGCTTTAGCAGATGCAACATCTGTATCTCTATAAATTAAGATTTTAACTCCACTCTTAGGAGCACCAGATGCTATTTGTGTATTAGTTTGGAACGTATCTAAAGTTCCACTAATAGAACTGAATTGGATGGATGTGGCTGTAGCGAATGTGTATTTAGTTGTTGCTAAAGTCTTACCGTTAAGTGAAACTTTAACATCTTCAGTTTTTAGATATGGAAATGAAAAACTATATGAAGTTGAACTTCCATTTCCTGTGTAATCAGTTGTTGATGCTGTAGTAGCCATATCATTTGTTTAGTATTTAATACATGCGAGTAATGCTATATTTCTTGGTCTTGACTCAGAACCTGATTTGCCTGATTTAACTATATTTGATTCATTAGGTAGAACACATATTGTATATTCATAATTTGCGTTGCTCTCTGGTGAGCCTGACTCCTGTGCATGATATTCAGTAGCATCAACGGAAGGGGTTCGGTTAGCCCATTCAGAAATTGTTTCAGAGCTACCTGTTCCTGCACCCCCTTGTTGCGCGTTAGTGAAAAGAAAGTGATCATGCTCTTTGTTTTCCTCCGCTTGACTAGATCTTATTTGCCTTCCACTATCTGTACCTTTACCATCATCATAACCTCTTATAAATTCACCACGTAAGTCAGGTAAATTAGCTCCAACTATTGCATATAAGGCAGAGAAATCCGCTGTAATACTTTGTGTAGTACCACTACCATTAGCAATAGTATCTCCATTAGCTTTTAAATAACCCGCTGGTGCAGTTGACCCTGAGTACCAGATGACAGTACCTACAGGATTCAGTGAGTTTGCTACGGCAGCAGCTAACTTAGCTAATGTAATTTGACTATTAGCTATATCTGCTGTTGCTATAGTTGAATCTACTAGGTTTGCACTAGCTACTGTTATATCTGTAGGTAATGCTCCACTATTCAGCTTAGCCATTGTTACTGCATTATCAGCTATCGCTGCAGTATCAACAGCGTTGTCAGCTAACTCAGCAGCCGTAACAGCATTAGTTTCGATCTCATCAGTACCAACACTGTTGTCAGCCATCATTGACTTCTCAACAGCATTAGCTCTTATAACCCAGTCAGTATCACTATTAACAGTAATGTCATTCTTATTACCTGTAGTGATACCTCCTGATGTAGTCGTTACTAACTTAGCTTCTTCTATTGCGTAGAGTGCTTGCTTTTGGTTTTCATTTAACCTTGCAGCAGTGATAGATGAACCTGCACTGTATTCATGTTCAGGTGTATCTATGTTTGTATTGCGGTATAGTTTAACGTTTGCTGTACCGGATACTGGAGCTGTTGTAAAGGTAACTGTATTTCCAGTAATTGAATAATCAGAGCCAACAGTTTTAGTTACTCCACCTACTGATACAGCTATATCTGCATGTGTTAAGTATGGGAATGTTATATCAAATGTAGTATCTGATCCATCCCCGTTATACGTCTTTTCTGTTGCCATGGTTATTTATAAATAGAGAGTATATTGTTGGTGCTTGTTTGACTACGAGATTGAGTTGTCCTCATATCTAATGATCGTTGATCACTCATTAATTTCTGTACTTCACCATCATTTTGAATTTTAGACCAAGCTACTTTTCTAGCGTTTTCCATGATTTGCTTTATACGGTCGTTGTGGTAATAAGCTTTCATAGGGTCTAACTCTTTATTAATACCTTTGTTATCCCTTTTCATTTGCTGTATAGACGCAATAATCCTTGGATCTTTTGCTAAAGCATTCAACTGAGCTTCTATATTCTGATCACCAATAGCTTTTTGATATAGTGATCTAACTCTTGGAGAATTAGATAAGTTAATACCAGTTGGTGAAGAATAAGTAGATGTTCTTCTATCGTAATTACTTTCAAAGAATAGTTTTCTACCAGGGCTTTGGTCCAAGTTAAATTGAACAGGACTTATGGCATTGAACATACGAGTTGGAAAGTCCCAGTCTCTTATTGGTTGACCATTAAGTAAGTCGTATTTAGTTGGTAGTTCCTGTGGAGCTAATACCTCCATAAATAAGTTTCTATTCCTAATCGAATCAAAGACTCCTGAATTCAATTCTTTCATATAAGGATTGAATAATTTACCTAACTCATTTCTTAATGAAGACAATGGTACTGAGTTATTTAATAGACCTGAAATAACTCTATTTTGAGAACCCTCTTGGAATGTTAAAACTTCAGTAAATTGCTGTAGACCAGTTAGGTAAGACTTTGATGTTAGTCCTTGAGCAACTATCATAGCCATTCTTTGAAACTGATTCTCAGTCCAATCTTCACCCATTAGTTTGTTTGCATCACCTACATCAGCAACACTTGAAAGTATTAGGTTAAATGGTTCTAATGATTCATAACCAACCCATACATCTCCTATTTTTATACTTCTAGGTCTCCAACCTGAATCTATCCAAGCTTGTCGTTGTTTACGATTTGGAGGACCATTACCAGTAAGACCACCATTCATAAAGTGAATGTTAGCCATAGTAATTACCCCACCACCTATTGCTAATCTTCCGTTTTGTAATGCCTTAGCATTAGCTAACTCAGTAGCATTTGTAATTCCGTACTTAGCTACAGACTCTAAGTTATCAGGTGTAGCACGTGCTATTTGGTTAAATTCATCGACTACAAGATTTAGTAATGGTGTATGCTTTGCTGTTAGTTCTAGACCGTTAACACCTGTTCTTGCGAATAAAAAGAAAGGTTTAGCCCATGGTGTTTCTTCAAATACTTTATTTAAACCTTTAGCAAAGCCACTCATATCAGTGGTTAAAGTTGCCTCTTTCTTTGCATGTAAAGTTGCAGCATCAGCGATATTTCCATCAGCATCTAAAATAGTGCCAAGGAATCTATTTTCTGCATCTTTTAATAATCCTGGGGTTATCTCTGTAATAGTACCTTCAGTAAACTCATCCATAGCTAGACGCATTGCCTTTTCCCTAGCTTTAGCTCTGACTAAAAGATGACCAAAAGCATCATCAGTAGCAGCCATGATCTTAGTTGAATAAGTTAAGAACTTATTATCATTCGCAGATCTAGCCATGTTAGCTATATTGAATGCTGCTTTATCTCCAGCTGTTGCCTTGCCACTATTCTCTGTCCAATTCCGGAGCATATCCCATTGCTGATCTCCTTTTGTATAATCAGAGAAACGTGATTTAATAGTTGCTATATCTCCAGCCCAATAGGAATTAAGTTTAGTTTTAAATAAAGTAAACGCTTCTGGTAAGGTTTGAAGCATTGCATTCATAGATGCCATTGCAGCTCTTTGTGTGGCTCTATCACCAGATAAAGTTGCACCTAAAGCTGTGGATAATGGACGTAAGAAAGTAGCTGTACCTGTACCTAGAATTGCTCTAACTGAAGTCTTAGGACCACTTAGTACGCTATTAATCATCACACCTTGCATCTCTTTTGCAAACACGCCTCGTTGTATCTGACCTTTAAAATCCCCACCTCTGATCTTTGCTTTCATATAAGCATCGAAATCCTCTAGATTTCTGATGTTATTAGACATAGATACTGTTTCAAATATTGCTTTGAATAGATCATCATTATCACTTTCTCCAGCAATTTTAAAAGCTAATCTAAAGGAATCTATAGAGTCTTGTATTTGGCTATCAACTACTTGATTAATAGCTCGTTGTTTACCAGCACCAAGGTTTCTAAAGTCTTGTGATCTGACAGCTTTAGCACGTTTTATATGAGTTAAGCCAACAATTACTTTGTCGTATAGAGCTTTAGCAGGACCATCTACATCAGCAAGGTCAGCTATATCAATTAATTCTCTACCAGCTATACCAAGATCTCTAATTTCTCTTATAAGAGAACCAATGATTAAATCACCTGCTACAACGTCTCCAGTCTGCCAAACATCAATACCTTGAATCGTGTCTTTACCTAAATTAAATTCAGACCAAAACTCTTCAGCACTTAAATCAGAAGTATTTCTACCTTCAATTACTTTTCTAGCTCTTTCAAGAGAATCACCCCAGACTTCACCAATAGTTTTACCAGCAGCCTTAGCCTTAGCTATCTCATCTTGTATGCGAGAATCACTCATAAAGTCTTTTAGGACTCTTTTTACGTGTTCCGTTGCCATACCTGATGACATACTTGTTCGATCAAGTTGAACAGGTGTATAGCTAGAATCAGCTGAACCCATTTCAGCACCCCATTCATTATCTATACGATTTAATTGCCGTCTTATATCATATGGTTTTCCATTTGATGTAGGTGCAGCTTGCCATTGACTAGATAAAGGTTTGTTTTTATATGCTCCATAACCTCTTAAAGTCTGAGCTTCTAACTGAGCTTTTTCTACTACTTGTTCTTTTACACTAGCTTCTCTAGCTATAGCTTTATCAAAAGCCTCGCTTCCACCATCAGTAACTGTTTGCTTGTTACCTTTACCCTTTACAACTCTCCTACCTTTACCAATTAAAATTGTAGCTCCATCAAATAAAGCACCAATACCCATACCTTCTACGACATTTTTCAATGTCTTCATAGCAGGGTGATCTTCATCGTTGGTAGTTATAGGCGTATCTATAAATCCATATCTATCTCTAAGTATCTGTAGACCATTATCTTCTTGAGAATATTTAGAAATAGTATCTGACGCAGCACCAATAGCTGCACCTTTAGCAAGCGTTGCACTAGCTCCAGATAAACCTCCAAATAACGCACCTGCACCTGCTGCCTTAGCAGCTGGAATAATTGCAGCAGCAAGAGTACCAAAATGAACAAGGCTTCTTAAAGCACCTCCCCACCATGTAGTCGTCTCTATTGGATTTTCATCATTTACAAACCAGTCATCCCACTCAGCTCCATAACCATCATCTGTTTTACTCTCTTCAACCATCTCTCCACTAAACATGTCAAATGCACGTTCAGGGAGAGTGACAACTGAGGATGCAGTATCTTGAATACCACCTCCAAAAGCAGATTGAAGTTCTTTAACAGCACCTTTGAAGCCCCCACCACCCTCTTGTTTACGAGGATCGTTAGCTTCTAGTTGGGCTTGTTCTAAATTTTGTTGTTGTTGAAGTGCTTGTTCCTCCCTTAGAAGGTTACGTTGCTCTTCCTCATTAATATGTTCACCTAGACCTTCAGCTGATGACAACATAGCGTCAGTGTCAATCAGATTCGGATCGAATCCTGAATTCATTTTATTACCTTAGTAATGTTTACATTCCTGCTTGTTGTTTAATCAAAGCTTCTTCTTCTGGACGTAGATCAAATTCTCTAGCACCCTCGAACTCTTTACGGAATTTACCTTTCACTGGACTTGGTACCCAATCTCTACCATTCCAAATAACATAAGGTGTCTCAGTACCCTTAGCTGTTGTCTTATACCATTCTCCTGGTCTTGGTGCGCCTTCTTTATTAATTGGATCATCACCACCAAAGAATGTAGTTCTTAGATCAGCACTCGTACCGTCAAATGGTTTGTAATAACCATCTTGATCCATGAAGTCGTTAATTGGTCCAGAGTATTTCTGACCTTCTGTATTCCGTGTTGTGCTATATACCCAGTTCTCACCATCATAAACAGCATATCCAATCCTAAAGGCTCCAGGTAACTCTTTCCAATCACCTACTCTTGGTTCGAATGCACCTAATGTATGGGTATATCCAGCTTCTACACCTTCCTCGATTACCTCTTGTCCTGATTGAGCCATAGGTACATTTATAGCTTCTGGAAGTAGATGATCTATTTCATCATATGCAATAACTTCATCATCACTGAATGCACTTATTTTAGCTCTGAGTACTCTAGCTGGATCTGGATGAAATTTTAATAACCTAAGACTCTTACCATTATCTAATTCATAGATTTGTTTATCAAATTCAGACATGATAAGTTTCTCACCTTCTACTAAGGCAAGTTGTGCATTTTGTAAATCTCTAGCACTTACATATTTACCATTAACTTTCTTCTGATTCTTCATCAACTGCTTATAGAACAACTGAGTTTCACCTGGATTCTTTTTAGCAGCCTCTAAAGCTTTTTCTGATCCTGGTATAACTTCAGTTAAAATCTTGTTTGGATAAGTACCAACATATTCTTTTGCTACTTGTAATTTCTTAGAGTAGGTATTATCAAATGGGATGCCTTCATTTAACAGTTTTTGATAGTGACCATTATCAATTTTTGCATAAACTCTTTCCTTAGCTTTTCTTAAAGCTTCACTTCTATTTGGTTCGTTTCCATACTCTTCAGCAAAATAGATTCTTAAATCTCCTTCCGCTAGGTTTAAAACTTCAGCTTGATCATTAGCTGTATAAGTAGCTATTTCTGGATGACCTTCTAATCTTGTTTTAAAGAAATCAGTTTTTATACGATTTGAATCAGTCGAGCTTAAACTCCATTCGTCTGATGTATCAACTCTGTTTTTCCATTGTGCAAATACATTAGGATCTTCTATCCCTTTTAAATCATTAAGAGAAATAGATTCAGAGTTTATATACTTATCAGTTAATTCTTCAACAACCTTGTCTTGTACCTTAGATTCTTCAGTTATACCATTTAGTACTGTTGATGGTAAGTCAATACCTTGTTTTTGAAAACCTTCAATAAACTCTCTTTTTTCGTCGTTATTTGGAAATCTATTCTTTGTTTTAATAATATCTAAACTCCAAGTTTTCCATTCAACTGCAGCCTTTTTAGACTGGTTTTCAATTTTCTGAACTTCTTTATTTATATATTCAGTATCTGCTTTGTGTAAAGCATCTTCCCATCCAGAAGCTTCAAAAATCTTTGCATGTATATCTTTAATGTTTTCTAGTTTACCTTGCTTCCCATAATGCTTTAAAAATATATCATCAATCTTACGAGCTTGAGTTGTTGTTAACGCACCTGTTTTTACACCTTGAGTTAGATAACCTAATACTCTTGTTAAACCACCAGAGAACTTTTCATCTGTTTTAAATTCTTCAATAAGGCTAATTACTTGTTTTTCAAAGTCAGGACCATCTACAGCTTGGAAGACACCTGTAACTCTTAAGTAGTTCTCTTTTTCTAGGTTTGTTTTGGCTCTAGTTAAATTACTATTAATTGACTCTTGATATTTTGTTGCTCTAAATTCCTCTAAGTTTTGACGTGCCTGATCAACTAAAGCTTGTGGGTATTTTTGATCAGTATATCTATTTAATAGATCTTGTCCAAAACTTTTAACTGCGTTGTTTGCATCATCAATACTATATGAAGAAAAATTCGGATGTAAGTTTTCAAACTTGACTTCTTTCTTTGCAAGATCATTGTATAGAACCGCTTGTCTTAGAAAACCAAACCTGCCTTTTCTCCATTCAGATTGAGTCATCAAACGGAGAGCTTCATACTTCTCTCCTTCAGCCTCAGATTTTGCAGCAAGCTTTAGTTTTTCCTTGTAATCTTCTAAGAGTATTTTTTCTCCGTTGTTATAAACCTTTATACCTAAGTCAATTTCTTCTTGACTAAAACCAGATTCATCAGAGAAATTAATTTGCCTTTTTTGGCTTTGCTGTTTAGCGACTTGAGCCGCTTGAAAGGCTGTTTGAGAGAAAGCTCCTAACTGTTCAACTAACTGTAAAGGTACTCCAGCATTTTGAATACGTCTTTTATCATTAGCTTGTTCAGCTGATTCACGTCTCTCAAAACCTTTGTTGATTTTTTGATACTCTTTTTCAAGTATCGAAGCATAATCTGGTGCTTCTTCGAATTCTAATGCCATAGTTATTTTATTAGTTTTACCAGATATCGGCGTTCACACCGCCTGTATAAATACTTGCAACAGAACTAGCTATCTTTAAACCATCCATTAACGCTGCAGCTCCAACACTCTGCATAACAGGTGCAGGTGGTGCAACATCAGCTACAGGTTGGAATGCTACCTGAGCAAACTGTTGATCTATATAACCCTTCGCTTGTGCTCCTGCTTTAGCATCTTCTCTTCTTAACTTGTAATCATTTTGTCTAATAGCACGACTAATCTTAGCCAGTTCTCTTCCATAATCAGCTTCCTCTGCTACACGTAGTCTATTTATTGATCTACCTGTTCTACCACTAGCCATTAGCTTGGCAGATTCACTTTCATTTAGCAGTTTGGCGTACATATCTTGGTACTTAAGCTCAGCTTCTGCTCTCTTCTCTTGCCTCTTACGTTCGTTTTCACCGTAAGCTGCCTGAGCTGCCATCTCTGCATTATTTGTATTGATATCATATTGAACATTCTTAGCTGAATAGACACTTAGATCTTGCATCCATTGTCTTTCACGTTGTTCATTTTGATATGCGTATTGTCTTCTGGCAGCTGCATTCGCTGCCTTAGCTTGCGCTCCTAAACACACGGCAAAACTCTATAAAGGATAATTTGTTTGGACCAAACTCAACTTCACGTAAGAACTTGAATCCAAGGAATTTAAGTAGCTTTAGATGGACTGTATTTCGTTTGTCAACGACATTCCACAGCAACTTATCGGGTTGTCTTTCTACATAACGTCTAGCTTCCCTAGCAAACGTTATTGGGTAGTCATGAATAGCATGTGTACATAGCATCCAGACCTGACCTCCATGGTCTACTCCAGCCATACCGGCAGTCTTGCCGTTAGGCACCGTGAAGTACACGCAGGAGGGCTTCTGAACTGCATCTAGCAGTGCTTCTGTTGCATCTATACCATGACCCTCTTCGACCTCTCTACGGTCTTCTGGACGTAGGTTAGAAGCCACCTCTTTGGCAGCCTCTAACGTTATTGGGTGAATAAATTTAGACACGTTTATAATATCTTTTGGAGTAGTCTCCTTCCCAGTTAATTGAATACAATGTGGAAGGTGTTGGGTGAGTAGATTTAAGGGTAAAGGTTAGATTTGTATTCTTTTCATATACTGGTAATGTAACTACTTGCTCTTTATCTATACCTACTGTGTTAGCAGTGTAGACATCAGCTAGAATTGATTCAAATGTTTCAGTATAATCTGGCTTACCAATTCGTTTTAAGGTTGTGTCATATACACCTGTAGGACCAAGACTCATCTTGATACGGTGTAGAACAAGTGAGCTTTGTATATCAGATTTAAAACGTTCACCTTCTTGTTGAGTTACATATAATGTTGGAAACTCAATCTCCATATCAAAGGCATAACCAAGGACAACATTAAATGCTTGGCTTGCAGTGCTTGTAGTCCAGTTACTAGGGATCTTTACCTTAGTTGTACCGTTATCATCAAATGTAGTGACCTTAGAGACAAGACCATTAAACTCCTTATCTGTACTTGTAGATACAGCAACAGCATATAGCTGTCCTGAACCACTAAAGTCAGCAGCAGTATGATCAAACTTTGTATAGTCTCCATCAGCTACATACGTTAGGTTGGTATAAGCAAAGCTTTTAGAATTATCTAAGTGAACTCTATAAGTCTCATCTTCAACAATAGTATGAGAGTTATCATCTAATTTAAGGCTGAACTTCTGCATGGTATATCCAGTGTTCTTTACTACTGCATACAACGCATCATCAAGCATAGCTATGTGCTCTATAGTTCCACTTAACTCCCATTCAAACCAAGCCTGTTGTACTCTTCGTTCTCCTGTTTGGTAATACCTAAAACCATATAACTTATTAGTACCTTTAGTAGCAAAGAATATAGTGGCGTTCTCTCTTGAGTTAGCTATTAGATCTATATCATTAGGGAATAACTTAGATATATTTTTACTTTGTTCTAATACGTTTGGCTCACCTTCACGTAGTACAGCTTGCATCTCAAAGAAACGTGTGTACTTACCTGCGTTATCTAAGAAAGCTATAGTTGTACCAAGTGATATAGGATTAGTATTAAAGTTAAAGTTATAAGAAGATAATGAATTTATCTTTGCAGTTAAAGGGCTTAAGACATCACTATCTGTAGTCAACATAAACTGTTGATTCTTAGTAAATAATACTAAACCAGAGTTAACCTGTAACCCATCATAAACAATAGCTGGATACTCAGAACTACATGATATATCTATGTTATCTGTAGCTGTATATGTGATAGCTGACTTCGACCAGAAGTTATAAAAGTCTCCAGGTCTAGACATAATGACATTCTCATCGCTGAGTATGACAAGCCTGTTCCGAAAGAACAGCATCTTATTAACTGTCTTACCTATAAATGAAGGTTCAGGAACTGTTACGGTATCACCTACTAAACGATTATCCCAAGCTACTTGAGAAACTTTAAATGTTCCATCAGCTTGACGTACTAATTGAACAGGTAAAGTAGCTGCATCTAAAGTTGTTTTAACTCCAGGCTTAGCACATTCTTCCCAGACACCATCACCGTCTCTATCATTCTCTCCAATAAACTTTACATAGTAATCATCTTCATCAGCTTCACTATTGGCTACCTTAACTACATAACCATGTTTGCATTGGTTAGGTAGATCAGCTACATCTTCTACTGAACCAGCTAATACATTAAGTAATTCTCCTACTGGAGAGGTAATGTTAAATGTACCTGAAGCTCTGGTAATATAAAGACCATTACCTATTTGTTGAACATTAGCATCTGTAAAATTACCAGCCGCTACTATACCTCCTCTAATATCACCAATAATACTTTCAGCAGTTACTACAGTTTTAGTATCAAAGGATGTAGGTGTAGGTCGAATTAAACCTAAGTTTGCTTGTACTTTAGATGTACTTATTTCATCAATAGTAATTTTATAATATCCATTCTTCATCCAAACATAAAAGTAATCACCATCTAACCAACCCTCTCCTCCATATAATAAATCGTGAGTTGTTGTGTAGCGAGATGCGTAAGTAATATTATTTGCATTATTTGGTACAGCTTGTCCTGTTGTTGTTATTCTAAAGTAAAGATCTTTTCTACCTGATGCTGTGTTATTACTTGCATCTTTAACTGTAACTGTATGCGTGTCAGTAATATCTGTGTAACTTGCACCTGATCCAATTCCTGATAATATTTCTGTTCCTGTATTACCAGCTAAACTATCAGCCATATCAATAGTGTTAACTACAGCTGAGTCATCATTACATCTGTTATTTCCAGAGCCGCTATTGTGGTTAGTAATCGCAGTAGCTTTATTAAAACCATTACTTTGACAACCATTATGTGTACCAATAATTCTTTCTACCTTTATTCGTGTAGCTGTAGTTACTGTACTTAAATTTGTATTATCAAATAAGTTAACTGAATACTGACTAGCATAAGCAACCTTCTTTAACTCTATGTATGCCTCTGGCGGTCTGACAGTCTCAACTGTCGCAGCCATAGCAGCAGTCTTATTTCTGTTGGTTAGGTAGGTGTAGTCGTTAAGAGTAAGTGTTTGTATATCTGCATCGGTAATAGTACCACCACTATTAGTTTGCTTAAGGTAGTTCTTTAATGCTGTTGCTTGACCTGACTCATAGTTAACCGTACAAGCAGCTCCTGTATCACACTTCCACATCTTAATCTCACCAGAGCTTAACTGGATCTGACCTATGTACTGTTCGTTCTCATCTCTGTAGTAGTGGAACCACTTACTTGTTGTTGTATAAGCAGCTAAAGCATTACCAATCAACCTACCTCCAGGTCTCTTTAATAGACCATGGGTGACATCAGGTACTACGTTCTTAGCTGATCTAACTTGTCCAGGTACTTTTAATTCGTCAGGCTGTTGTGATATACCTCCTACATAATTAGGTATCTGTTGTGTAATACTCGTCATCTAAATAAAACTTGATAAGGTTGAAAGGCTTTATATGATGATCCAAGTGGAATACCCATATAAGAATGATCACCCTGATTACATTCGTACTCAATACAAGTAGCTCTTGTTGTTGCTTCTTGTACTTGTAGTAGTTTAAATAATTCTGAATTACTTACTAGCTGAGTAGCAGCTCTAACTGAAGCTCTAGATATTATGTATCTTTTAAATGCACTAGGTAGATCTGTGAATGGCCAAAGCCAAGTTATATCTAAATGTAGACTTGAATCAAATTCATCCTTTGGTTCTTTAGCAAGTGTGTCATATAGCCTACCGTTCCTTCTTACAATGTTTTTAGATCTATCATTAAAATCACTATGGATGTCATATCTTAAAACGTTAGATGGGATAGTTATATGTTTAGTTGTAGCCTCTGGTTGTTTCTCTACATTATATTCTGTATTAAATACCCAACCCTCGTTCTGTACATCCTTATTGACTTCGGTCAGTATGTTATAGATAAATCCTATTTCTGGATTCTCATAGTTTAGCGTTGTTACTGGTGACTGACCGATAGCTCCCAGTATTGAATTCACTGCGGATAGTTCTGTATCGGTGTCAACTGTTGTGGGAATAGTCATGTGTATATGAATAAAAAAAAAGGGAGACCGAAGCCTCCCATATATAAAACTTAGAATGCAGCGTTACCTGAAGAACCTGCAGCAGCACCTGCTACTAGTTCAACAGCACAAGCTGGATTAAGATAGTCAGCACCCATTGCCAAACGACCAAGAATAACGTCACCCTGATAAATCACGGATACGTCACCACTGGTTACTTGGACAGAAGGACCAATTGCTTCAACACAACCTGCAGCTTCTTTCTGGAAGATCAAACCACAAGAGTTAGCGAATTCTGTTTCTTCACCGTACTCGTTGTTTATTCCAGTTACGTCAGCAGCAGCATCTTCTACAGCAGCTTCTACGAAAGAACCTACATTACCAGGAGAAGTTACTCCAGGGTTTGTAGCTGATGCAGAACCATACTTAGTACCATACTTACTCATGAACGGAATGTTCATTGACTTGTAGATCTTGATACCAGCTATCTCAATGATGCCGTTACCAGACTGTAAAGCAGTACCTTGTACGTCTCTGTTCACAAGACCATTAGATCCTACAGCTTGGATAAGCTCGTAGTACTGTCTTGGGTTAAGTACACCCACACGACCATCGGAGCTAACGCCCTTCTCGTCTAGTGCAGCTGCAGCGTCATAAAACGCATTGATTAGAGAAGCAGCAACGTAAGCATCAGATCCTTGGTTGTTAGTACCAACACGAATCTGTGTACCACCTGGCTCAACAAAGTTAGCCTTAGTGATAGGTGATGCAGCTCTAGCTCCACGTGTGATAGCTCTAAAGATTAGACGGTCATACTTCTCTGCGAGTGCGTAACCAATCTTCTTAGAGATCTCTCCACGAAGCTCATAATGAGCAAGTGTCTCGTCCAGCTCGTAAACGAAAGCTGAACTAATAAGTAGATCATCAACAGTTATAGTTTTTTCTGCTATTGGTGGTGCGCCATCGGAGTTACCGAGGATGCTTTGACCAGGAACATGATACTCAGCTGTTGTTCTACCTGTATAAATAAACTGAAGAGACTTACCGTTCTTTAGGGTTCTCTTCATAATTAGATCCCTAGCAATTGTATTGTTTTGGAATCCTTTGAACAGCTCTCCTGAGAATAATTTCAGGTAAAGTGCTCTCTTGTCGCCTGCACCGTTGGCTTGACCCAGTTGGGTAAGATCGGCTAAAGGCTCATTACTATTTTGATGTGCCATTTATCTATATTTTAAAATGTATTGAATGTATAAATCATCATCGTGCACAATTTTAATTCGAAGTTTTGTGGTCTATCCCACCGTCTAGACGGCTAATAGGTATCCTGCGTACAGGGCTAAAAGCCAAATCAGTCAGAGATCCGACACTGAGGTGTCTCTGACCTGTGGTAGTTCAAGTGCATTGTCTCTACCAAAATAAAAAAGGATAGAGCCATAAAGACTGCTATCCATAATTCATTAATCTTTTTCACTAGGTTTAGTTTCTTCTTTATGCTCCTCTGGCTTATTGTGATGTGCGTCTGTCTGAAGACGGAACGAAGTCACTTTAGCTGGATTACCTTTTGATTGGTGAGACATTAGAAACTGAACTTAGCTCCTATTTTTGTACCGTATGAATTATCAGCATCTTCTTTTGTGATGCCTGAGAACTCACCATAAACACCTAGCTTTTGAGACACGTTAAATGTACCTCCAAGCTTACCTGAGATTCCTGATTCAGTTCCATCTACATCAGCAACAGCAGTGAATGCTGGACCGCCTTGAATGTAGTAATCAAACTTCTTTATAGAACCTTCGTATCCAACATGTAGATCAATAGTTCTTCCTGAGTAGTCAGAACCTGTGTATCCATCGTTAGATTCAGCGTTTATATATACGCCAGCGGATGCAGGTGCAGACGCTAATGTGGTGGCTGCGAGAGCAAGTGCAATAGTTTTCATTTAATTAAATTGATTTTGATTTTGTGTAAGAAATGCCGCGATACTTGTATGTGACTTTGATTGTCATTGGAAATCTCCAAGTACCTCAGACCCCGTTCCATGTCTAAGGTTTCATGCGTCCCAAAGGGATGAACGGAAGTATCGTTAAGCTATAGGTGCGATCTCTTTAGCCGCTAGATCAAGCGGAAAGTTATGTGCGTTTCTTTCGTGCATTACTTCCATACCTAAGTCAGCCCTGTTAAGAACGTCAGCCCATGTAGGAATTGTTTTTCCACTAGCATCAACTACGGACTGATTGAAATTGAATCCATTGAGGTTAAATGCCATTGTAGAAATTCCCATGGAGGTAAGCCATATGCAAACGACTGGCCAAGTAGCAAGGAAGAAATGAAGACTACGACTATTATTG
>MDTC01063557.1_pt1 | contig 21395 bp, 14 predicted proteins | sample 811181 | NCBI WGS metagenome assembly MDTC01 (sample SAMN05326644, study PRJNA326480) | marine metagenome | isolation source: seawater | place: Pacific Ocean: North | collected 2011 | reverse complement strand
TTTGAACCTGGAATTCACTATCCTCAATTTCAGATGCAGTCGGGTGAGACAGGGATAAATATGATAAGAATATATAATCCTATTAAAAATTCTATTGAGCATGATTCAAATGGAGAGTTTATAAAAAAATGGGTCCCAGAACTTCAAAATCTTCCTATAAATCTTATTCACAAGCCCTGGGAGGTAAACTCATTTGAAAAAAGTGCCTACAACTTTGAAATCGGTAAACATTATCCTGAAAGAATTGTAGATATTAGTAAGACATATATTTCAGCATCAAAATGTCTCTGGGGAATGCGAAAAGATGAATTTGTAAAAAAAGAATCAAAAAGAATTATAGCAAAACATACAAACCCTAACAGAAAAGCATTTCAAGATTAGATATTCAGTAGCCCCACTAGGAATCGAACCTAGATCTAAAGTTTAGGAAACTTTTATTCTATCCGTTGAACTATGGGGCTAATAATTAAAATTTATTACTTTTTCTTTTAGTTTACTTTTGGTCGAAGATGAGGTAAATGAATGCTTTATTGCCTCCAAATTACATGTCTTAATTTCATTAATAGTCCAACCAAATATTTCTTCTGCAATTTTATATTCTGAACTTAAATCAGTATTTGAAATAGCTCTTCCATCAGTATTTAAACTTAAAGAGATTGATGAATTATAAATCTGATTAAGAGGATGTTCCTTATAGGTCTTATATGTTCTTGTCTTAATATTACTAGTAAGACTAATCTCTAAATGATAATCATTTTCGTTTAAATAACTGACTAATTCTGGATCTTCAATACATCTTACTCCATGTCCAATTCTCTTGGTATGCAATTTTTTAATTGATTCCCAAATACTTTCAGGCCCTTTTGCCTCACCTGCATGAGCAGTAATATTTAAACCTTTAGATTTTGCATAATTAAATGCTTTGATATGATTATCAAGTGGATATCCAGCTTCATCAGCAGCTATATCAAAACCAACAACACCCTTGTCTTTGTATTGATTAACCAATTTGACTGTTTTAATACTTTCTTTCATAGTATAATGTCTAAGTGTACATAGGATTAAACCATAAGAAATATCATTTTTCTTTGATTCTATTTCAGCTTTATTACAAATAATTTCTACAACCATATTTTCGTCAAGATCTTTCGTACAGTGGAGTAAGGGGGCAAATCTTATTTCAACATAAATAACATTTTCTTTTTTTAATTGTCTAAACAAATCTTCAACAACCAGTTCTATGTTTTCTCTAGTTTGCATAAGCTCAATTGCTCTATCTGCACAACTTATATAATCATTTAGGGAGTTGCTGTTGGGCTTAGCTTGAAATGAAGATTTATATTCATCTATATCAATTAAGGGGTTAATTCGATTTACAACTTCAAAACTTAAACTACAGTCTAAATGTAAATGCAATTCAACCTTTGGTATTTTATTATACTTGCTCATTTGCATATTTAATATTCCTCATTAATCCTTTAAACTTTGCTCTTTTTAAAGGGCTTCCTTTGAAAACAACCTTAAAAACCTCATCTGTAATGTCTAACCAATCTTTTTTTGAATATTGATTTATTTCTTTTATTGGATTTAGTAATGGTTCTGAATTTGGTTTTGAAAACTTATTCCACGGGCATACATCTTGACAAATATCACAGCCAAATATCCAATCTTTAAAATCTTTTTTTAAGTTTTTTGGGAATTGCTCCTTAAGTTCAATAGTAAAATATGATATACATTTTGAAGCATCAATTTTATAAGGCTCATACAAAGCATCTGTTGGGCAAGCATCTAAACATGCGGAACAAGAACCGCAATGATCAGTTACCTCATTATCATATTCAAGTTCTAGATCAACAATAATTTCTGCTATAAAGAAAAAAGATCCAGTTTTTTTACTTATAAGATTTGTGTTTTTTCCAATCCACCCTAAACCACTTTTTTTTGCCCAAGCTTTTTCTAAAATTGGAGCAGAATCAATAAATACTCTTCCGTCAATTTCTCCAATTTCATTTCTCATATTAGACAGTAAAGTTTTTAATTTATCTTTAATTATAAAGTGGTAGTCTTTACCATAAGCATACTTTGAAATTTTAAAGCTATCAGTGCTATTTATATCTTTGGAGGGAAAATAATTAAACAATAGAGAAATAACACTTTTAGAACCATCTACTAATTTTCTAGTATCCATTCTTTTATCAAAATTTCTTTCCATATAAGACATCTTTCCGTGATAATTATTCTTTAACCAGCTTTCAAATCTTCCAATCTCATTCTCTAAAAATCCTGATTTAGAAATTCCGCATGAAATAAATCCTAATTCACTTGCTTTACGTTTAATAAAATCTGAATAGTTCGTCTTAAGATTCATAATAAAAATTAATCAAATAAATCTTTCTGACTATTTGAAATTTGTATATCTAAATGTTTATAAGCTTTCTTAGTTACCTGTCTCCCTCGTGGGGTTCTTAGTAAAAATCCTTCTTGTATAAGAAAAGGCTCATAAACCTCTTCAATGGTTTCTGCTGTTTCAGAAACAGCAGTTGACAAAGTATTTAGACCAACTGGATGGCCATTAAACTTTTTAATAAGTGTGGTTAAAATTTTATTGTCCATTTCATCGAGTCCAAACTTGTCAACATTTAACGATTTTAATGCATATTTTGTAATTTCAATATCTATATTTCCATTACCTTTAATTTGTGCAAAATCTCTAACCCTTCTAAGTAACGAGTTACAAATTCTAGGGGTTCCTCTACTTCTTCCAGCAATTTCATTAGCAGCGTTAGAGTGAATTTTAATATTTAGAATTTCTGAACTTCTCTTTACAATTGATGAAAGTATATTGTTATCATAATATTCGAGCCTATTATTAATTCCAAACCTAGCTCTCATTGGAGCAGTTAATAGTCCTGATCTAGTAGTAGCTCCAATTAATGTAAAGTCATTCAAGTTTATTTGTACTGATCGTGCGTTTGGCCCTGACTCAATCATTATATCAATCTTATAATCTTCCATTGCAGAGTATAAATATTCTTCAACAACAGGTGACAATCTATGTATTTCATCAATAAATAAAACATCTCTGTTTTCAAGGCTTGTTAGTAGTCCAGCTAAATCTCCAGGTTTATCAATTACAGGTCCTGAGGAAACTTTTAAAGAAACTCCCAACTCTTCGGCAAGGATATGAGCTAATGTAGTTTTACCCAGTCCAGGTGGACCATGTAAAAGGGTATGATCCAAAGCTTCAGATCTTTCATTAGCAGCTTGAACAAAAATTTTAAGATTATCAATTACTTGAGTTTGACCATTAAAATCTGAAAAAGAAAGAGGTCTTAAGGCTTTATCAATTTCTATCTCATCACTATTAAGATTATCCTTAGATGGATCGAGATTTTCATTCATAGTCAAATATAGTTAAAACAAAACTTAACTATTTTGATAAAGACTAGTGCTCAGTAATTTTTTCCCCTTTACCAATTGGTATAGATTGTGGCACAAAATCTTCTTTTTTACCTGGCTTACTGTAATCGTAGGCCCACCTAAAAACATGTGGAATTTTACCTGGCCAGTTACCATGCATGTGTTCTACTGGTGCTGTCCATTCTAATGTATTAGACTTCCAAGGATTTTTTTCTGATTTTTTGCCATAATACATACTATGGAAGAAATTAAATAAAAATACCAATTGTGCAAGTCCCGTAATTAATGCAAATACAGTAATTAGAACATTAATATCAGCTAAGTCATCAAAATATGGGAAAGCGGTATTGGTATAATATCTTCTTGGTAACCCAGCCATACCAACAAAATGCATTGGAAAAAATATTCCATATGCTCCAATAGCTGTTATCCAAAAATGAATATATCCTAAAGACTTATTCATCATTCTGCCATATAATCTTGGGAACCAATGGTATGCTCCTGCAAAAAGCCCATACAATGCAGATATGCCCATTACTAGATGAAAGTGAGCAACTACAAAATACGTGTCATGGACATTAATATCTAAGGCACTATCCCCTAAAATAATACCAGTTAATCCACCTGTAATAAATGTTGAAACCAAACCAATTGAAAATAACATAGCAGGATTTAATTGAAGATTTCCCTTCCATAATGTAGCTATATAATTAAAGGCTTTAACTGCAGATGGTATGGCTATTAATAATGTAGTAAAAGTAAATACTGATCCTAGAAATGGATTCATACCAGTAATAAACATGTGGTGACCCCAAACTATAGTAGATAAAAATGCAATAGCAAGTATAGATGCTACCATAGCTCTATAACCAAAAATTGGTTTTCTGGAATGAGTCGCAATTATTTCAGACGTAATTCCTAAAGCAGGTAGTAAAACGATGTATACTTCAGGGTGACCTAAAAACCAAAACAAATGTTCAAATAAAACGGGTGAACCTCCTTGATAATGTAAAACTTCACCTTGAACAAAAATATCAGACAAGAAAAATGAGGTTCCAAAGCTTCTATCCATTATTAATAATAATGCTGCTGATAATAAAACTGGAAATGATATCACTCCAATTATAGCGGTTACAAAGAATGCCCAAATAGTTAAGGGTAATCTAAAAAAGGTCATTCCTTTTGTTCTTAAATTAAGAACTGTTACGATATAATTTAAAGATCCTAGTAAAGAGGATGCTATAAAAAATGCCATAGAAACTAACCACAAAGTCATACCAAGACCAGAACCTGGTTGAGTTTGTGGAAGGGCACTTAAGGGCGGATATATTGTCCAGCCTGCTGCAGCAGGACCAGCTTCAACAAATAATGAAGCTAACATTATGGCACTTGAAACAAAGAACAACCAAAAAGCAACCATATTTAAAAATCCTGATGCCATATCTCTAGCTCCAATTTGTAAAGGAATTAGTAGATTACTAAAAGTTCCACTTAATCCTGCAGTTAATACAAAAAAGACCATTATAGTTCCATGAATAGTTACAAGAGCCAAATAAATATTTGGATCCATTACTCCATCAGGTGCCCATTTATCTCCAAGAAATATTTGGAAAACTGTGAAAGATTCTTCTGGCCATGCAAGCTGAATTCTAAATAAAAGAGACATAAGCACTCCAATTATTCCCATAACAAATACACCTGTTATAAAATATTGCTTGGCAATCATTTTATGATCTTGACTAAAAATCCATTTAGTTATAAAAGTTTCTTTGTGATGATGATCATGTTCATCGTGATTTTCTTCAATATTATTAACTACTACAGACATTTTTAAAAATTTATTTATTGTATTATTTCAGAAAAAGTTTTTTGTTTATCAATCCATTTATTAAAGTCTTTCTCAGACTCTACTACTATTTTCATTTGCATATTGTAATGAGACGCTCCACATATTTTAGCACACAAAAGTAAATAATCAAATTGATATGGTTCAAGTGATTCTTCGCCTTTTGCTATTAATTCTTGGGTTTTATCATACCTAATTTTATTAATCCTATTTACTTTATCCACCATATCAGCATTCTGTCTCATTTCTTCGGTTGTTACGGTTGGGGTAAAAGAAAATTGAGTTATCATACCAGGAACGCAGTTCATTTGAGCTCTAAAATGTGGCATATATGCTGAATGTAATACATCTTGAGATCTAAATTTAAAAATCACTTTCCTGTCAACAGGTAAATGAAACTCCTGAGTAACAACAACATCATCTAATCCATTAGGGTCAGAAGAATCAATTCCAACAGTGTTTCTACCGTCATAATCATTTAAAAATCTAACATTAGCATCTCCTAAAACATTATCGTTACCGGCATACCTTGCCTTCCAGTTCCATTGCTGTGCATAAATCTCTATAACTAAAGCATCTTCATCTTCCTCAAAATTCATTATTTGTGACCAAGTAGTCATCCCATAAAGTATTAATCCAAATAAAACTACGGCAGGAATTATAGTCCAAATAAATTCAAGCCTGTTATTGTGTGTAATAAAAGTTGCCTTTGTATTTTTTAAACCCCTATACTTATAGGAAAAATAATGTAGAAGTGCTTGGGTAATAATTTGAACAAACATTATTAATGCAAATGATATAAAAAATAATGAGTCATAAGTAACGCCGTGTTCTGAAGCTGATTCAGGTAATAAAACCTTTGTATAGGAAACAAAAGAAAAAATTGTTACCAGATATATAAATACAAGAAATGCAAACATTAATTTACCTTGCAGATCATTGTCCTTATGATTGGCAATTTGAGAATTATCTTTCTTTTTACCAAGATTAGAAACTTCAAAAATTTTAGCAATTTGCCAAACGGATATTGAAAGCAATACAACTGTTATTATTGAAAAAATTATTGTCATTCTTAAATTTTATTCATTAAAATGGATAAACAAATTTTTTACTTTCTTCATTAAAAGGATCTCCTTTTGTTTCTAAAGGTGCTTTAGTTAAAGTTGAAAAAACTATATATATAAATATACCTCCAAAAAACATTAAAGAACTTAATTCGGGTATGCCAAAACCCCATTGATCACCAACTGCTGATGGCATTATCATATTATAAACATCTATATAGTGACCTATCAATATAATAATACCAGCCGTCACAATAATTGAATTCACTCTTTTAAAATTACTACTTACTAAAATTAAAAATGGTAATATAAAATTGATAACAACCATGCCCCAGAACGGTATAGTATAATCTTCTATTCTAGAAATAAAATAAACAACCTCCTCTGGAATATTAGAATACCATATGAGCATAAATTGAGAGAACCACAAATAAGTCCAAAACACACTGAATCCAAACATAAATTTACCAAGATCGTGAATATGATTATCATTTACATTGGGGAGATATCCTTTAGATTTTAAGTAAATAGATATTAATGCAATAACTGTTACACCAGAAACCATCATGCTTGCAAAAACATACCATCCAAATAATGTGCTAAACCAATGAGGATCTATAGACATAATCCAATCCCATGACATCATAGATTCAGAAATAAGAAAGAAAACCAAGAAACCAGCAGATAATTTAAAGTTCTTAACATGATTTTTGTTACCACTTGAATTATCTTGTGCAATTGAAAATTTTCTGGAAAAATATCTATATAAACTCCATCCAACTAAATATATAAACCCTCTTATCAAGAAAAAGTAAGGGTCTAAATATCCACTTTTAGCTTTAATTATTTTATCGTGTTCAACAACTTCTGCATCCATCCAGATAAATAAGTGATTAAAATGCATGACTGATAGAACTAAAATTGCTAGAACTAATAAACCTCCCGGTAATAAATAGCCTGTAATTCCTTCCATTACTCTAAATAGAACAGGAGACCATCCTGCTTGAGAAGCTCTTTGGATAGCATAAAAAGCAAGTGTACCTAATGATATCATAAAGAAAAAGAATGCAGCAACATAAAGAGCTGCCCAGGGTCTATTTGCCAATTGATGAAAAACATGTTCATCATGAGACATAACATGTGAATCTGAACCATGTGAATCTGCACTATGTGAATCTGAACCATGTGAATCTGCACTATGTGAATCTGAACCATGTGAATCATCATGACTTGCAGCAATAATTTCTTTAGATTCTTCAATTGTTTTAGGAGCTACATAAAAACCATATGCTATTCCTAATATGCCTAAGGTCATAATAGAAAAACTTAAAATCTTTATATTTCTAGTAATTGTATACATTATTTTATTAAATCTTTTCTAAGTTTTAAAACATACTGTGAAATCTGCCATCTTTCTTCATCATTGACTTGTCCTGCGTGAGAACCCATTAAGTTTATACCATACATTAGAATATGGTAAATAGAACCTTCAGTAATATCGCGATCAGCATAGCTTGGAATTCCTAAAAATTTTTCTCTTTGCATTAATATCCCATTACCATCACCTTTTGAACCGTGGCAAACTGAACAATATATTTCATACATTTTTTTTCCATTTGCTAAGTTATTTTCATCTTTTAACAAAGGGGAAGTAAGGTTAACTTTAGCTAGTTCATAACCTTCATTTGAATCTTCAAATTCATAAGGTTGCCATCCTCTAGGGACAGAACCTTCAACTGGTAATTGGGCTTCTATACCATTAGGGAAAGCATCTGACTCGTCATATGTTCCATAGCCTACTGATTCATACATGTTGGGGAAATACTGGTAATTAGGTTTTGAAGAATCAAAACAAGAGGTCATCAAAAATAATGATGATAAAATGGTGATATGTTTTAAATACTTAATCATTAATTAATATTTCTTTATATGCATCTTCAAATGAAACTTCTTTTTGAGAAAACCTCATTTTAACTAATGAGATACGATCTTTTATATTAGACAATAAATTGTTAACTTTTTCGGACTCAGGGTGCTTACTGCTAACTTCATTTTTCTTAGAGATCCAGTATTTTCTAAAAATTCTTAAGCCAGTGTTTTTAGCATATTGTAGTCCTCTTCCCTTTGTAAATTGAATTCTTAAATTTGAAGAACCATTTGAGTATTTTCTAGAATGAAATACAAAGCCAATTGTTAAGTCAGATTCTGACAAGAAAACATTACTTATTACATTATTCTTTTCTTCTTCAATCTCTTCATTAGAATCTTCTTTAATTACAGAAATATTATAAAAGTCTGTTTTTTTAATTATTGCTTGTATTTTACTTTCATTATCATTTACAGGTATTTGAATTAAAAATTTATCATCAGTTGTTTCGGGGATTGGATTCTCTGCATCTTTAAAAGGCCATAATCTACTTCTTAAGTAGAATGTGATAACCATTAAATGAGCTGCAAAGAATACTGTAAGCTCAAATATTACTGGAACAAAAGCAGGAAGATTTTCAATAATACTAAAACTAGGTTTTCCACCAATATTTTGAGGCCAATCAACTATCATAATATAATTAATCATAAGTAGTCCAAACGTAAGTCCAGTACAACCGTATATAAAAGCAGCTATAGCCAGTCTAGTTGGTTTTAAATCTAAAAGATGGTCAAGTCCGTGTACTGGAAAAGGAGTAAAGACCTCTTCAATAGTGATTTTATTTTTCTTAAGATCTTTGATAGCATCAATTAGCTTATCATCGTCATCGTAAACAGCATGTATGAATTTTTCAGCCATTTTTATTATCTCTTATTTTTTTATAATTATCACCAGAGGATTTTAATATTGTTTTAACCTCAGCTTGTGCTATAACAGGAAATGTTCTCGCGTATAGTAAAAATAATACAAAGAAGAACCCTATAGTTCCAAGGAAAATTCCAATATCGATAGGTGTTGGAGAAAACATAGTCCAAGAAGATGGTAAATAATCTCTGTGAAGAGATGTTACTATAATCACAAATCTTTCAAACCACATTCCTATATTAACAACAATTGATATTACAAATGAAAAAACTATACTAGTCCTTAATCTTTTAATCCACATAAATTGAGGTGAAAAAACATTACAAGTCATCATTGACCAATAAGCCCACCAGTAAGGACCAGTTGCTCTATTCAAAAAAGCATATTGTTCATACTCAACACCAGAGTACCATGCAATAAATAATTCGGTTATGTACGCACAACCAACGATAGATCCTGTGATCATTATCACAATATTCATCAACTCAATATGTTGGATAGTTATATAGTCTTCAAGATTACATACTTTCCTCATAACAATCAATAAAGTATTTACCATTGCAAACCCTGAAAATATTGCACCTGCAACAAAATATGGAGGAAAAATTGTTGTGTGCCAACCTGGAATTACAGAGGTTGCAAAGTCAAATGAAACAATAGTATGAACAGATAAAACCAATGGAGTTGCTAAACCAGCAAGAACTAATGAAACCTCTTCAAATCTCTGCCAGTCCTTAGCTCTTCCGCTCCAACCAAAACTAACTAAACTATAAATCTTTTTTTGAAATGGCTTAACAGCTCTATCTCTAATCATTGCAAAATCTGGTAATAGCCCAGTCCACCAAAAAACCAATGAAACTGTTAGATATGTTGATATTGCAAAAACATCCCACAATAACGGGGAGTTAAAATTAACCCATAATGAACCAAATTGGTTTGGAATTGGAACAATCCAATATGCTAACCACGGTCTTCCCATGTGAATAATTGGAAATAAACCAGCTTGTATAACAGAAAAAATAGTCATAGCCTCAGCTGATCTATTTATTCCCATTCTCCATTTTTGTCTAAACAATAATAGAACTGCTGAAATTAAAGTTCCAGCGTGGCCAATTCCAACCCACCATACAAAGTTTGTAATATCCCACGCCCAACCTACTGTTTTATTTAAACCCCACGTACCAATTCCAGTTCCAATTGTATATATGATACATCCTATTCCCCATAAAAATAAAATTAATGCAATTCCAAAAACAATCCACCATTGCTTATTAGCAGTTCCCTCAATAGGTCTAGCAACATCAACAGAAATTTGATGGTAAGTTTTATTACCTGTTACTAATGGCTTTCTAATAGGTGCTTCGTAATGAGATCCCATTATTTATATATTTTTAAGTTTATCAATATTTCTAACTTTTGTATGATAAAATACATTTGGTTTAGTTCCAACATACTCTAAAAGATGGTAAACTCTATCATCTTTTTTTCGTTTGTATACTTCACTTTCTTTATTGTTTATATCTCCGAAACTCATGGCCCCAGTTGAACAAGCGGCAGAGCATGCACAAGCATCATTGAACTCATTTTTATTAACTTCTCTGCCCTCATTTTTAGCTTTTAAAATAACTGCTTGAGTAGATTGAATACAAAAAGAACATTTTTCCATAACTCCCCTTGATCTAACAACAACATCAGGATTTAATACCATCTTTCCAAGATCATCATTCATGTTAAAATCAAATTCATCATTATTATTGTATAAAAACCAATTAAATCTTCTCACCTTATAAGGGCAATTATTAGCGCAATATCTAGTCCCAACACATCGGTTGTAAGCCATGTGGTTTTGCCCTTGTCTACCATGCGATGTAGCTGCAACTGGACAAACTGTTTCACATGGAGCTTGATTACAGTGCTGACACATTACAGGTTGAAAAACAACTTGAGGGTTTTCATTAGGATCTTCCATTTGACCAAATACACTCAACGAGTCAGATAAACCATTAATATCGTCTTTATTCTGATTGTCATCCTGAAATGAAACATCTGAGGAATAATATCTATCAATTCTAAGCCAATGCATATCACGAGATTTTCTAACCTCTCTTTTACCGACAACTGGGACATTGTTTTCTGCATGACAAGCAATTACACATGCTCCACATCCGGTACAAGAATTTAAATCAATTGAAAGATTAAAGTGATGTCCAATTGATCTATCGAATTCCTGATAAATATTAACCTCTTTTTTATTTACAGCTGTTTCAATATGATTTTTCGATACTACAGGTATTGGATTCCAATATTCTTTGTCTTTAGTGTTAAAAATCTCTAAGGTTGTTTCTTTAACAATATCTCCTCTTCCCATCAATGTGTTATGTAATTGAACACAAGCAAACTCATGAATCTCATGTAATGGTTTAATTTCTACATCTTGAATTTTAGAAAATTTATTGTAAAGTAAATAAGCATTCGATCCTGTTTTCATTTCAGACTTAATTCCTAACTCTCTTCCATATCCAAATGAAACTCCTACCGTACCGTTTGCCTGACCGGGTTGAATAATAACTGGTAATTTTACCTCAACATCACCATTTTTGACAAGAGCATAATTACTATTTAAAGCTCCATTTGATTCATTGTAATTTTTTAATCCAATTGATTCAGCATCTTTTTTGGAAATTGTTAAATAATTATCCCATGATACCCGTGATATTGGATCAGGGAATTCTTGTAACCAAGGGTTATTTGCTTGCTGACCATCTCCCATACCAATTTTTGAATAAAGAAATAATTCAAAATTTGAAGACTTACTTTTTGACAACTCTAAAGCGGAATCAGATAAGGAATTAATTGAACTATTTAAATCATAAGAACCATTAGAGGAATATACCCCGTCATGAATTGCCATATTCCACTTGCTGTCAGATAATAATATGTTTTTCGTCCAATTAGCTTTTATTTCCTCATAAATTGAATTTTCATTTCCCGACCAACTCAGCAAACATTCTTCGAATTGTTTTGTGTCAAATAGATTTTTTATTGTTGGTTGGCAGATACTATATTCACCATTTACAAATTGAAAATCACCCCATGACTCTAAATAATGAGAGCTAGCTGAAGTATATTTACAAATGGATGTAGTCTCATCCATCTTCATTGAAAAATTAAGAGAAAAATCTAATTTTTTAACAGCATCACAAAACGATTTTGGATTTGGAAGTGTATAAGCAGGATTTACTCCGCTCATAATAATTCCAGAAACTTTACCGTCATTTAAATTTTCTATTAATTCATTTACTTTCTTGTCGCTACCTTTTCTAATTAAAGATACTTTTGAAGAGCTTTTAACGATACTTTTTATCAAATCATTTATAGCATTTGTTAAAAGCTGAGCATTAATATCGTCAATACCACAAACCAGCACTGATGATTTACCATATGAAATTAGATCCTTTGAGATTACATTTAATCTTTCGTTAATTTTTTTATCTAGTTCTGGAAGATTGATATTTGAATTAGAAATCTTTTTATATAAATGCGCCAAAAAAAGTTTTTGATTTGAAGGGCTTAAAGGAATACGTATATCAGCATTGGCTCCAGTAACTGACATGTTTGATTCCAATTGTATATGCTTAGACATTGTTGCCTTGCCGTCAACCTTAACAGGGACTCTTACTTTTGCATAATCTCCATCGTAATTTGAGCCTAGCCAATCTCCAAGAAAATCAGCTCCAATTGAAACAATATATTTTGCGTTCTCAAATTGATAGAATGGTAGTGCCCGTATACCATACATTATTTCATGAGCATCTAAAACCGAACTTTCGGAAATTGAATCATATTCAACATGATTTACGTTTGGATATTTTTTAATGAATGAATTAATTATATTGATAGTAGTTGGACTTGATATTGTATTAGTAAGTAGAGCGATAGGTGAGTTGCTAAATCTAAGAGATTCTAGTTTTTTAATTATATCTTCATCGAATTCTTTCCAGGAAATATTATTTCCGTTGTACATTGGGCCCTGAATACGTCCACTATCATACATTGATAAAATAGAAGCATGCACTCTTGCATTTGCTGAACCATGAAAATTAGCTAGTTTATTGTTTTCAATTTTAATTGGTCTTCCCTCCCTTGTTTTTACTAAAATATTAGCACAATCGTAACCATTAAACATTGAAGTAGCATAGTAATTTGCAATTCCTGGTCTAATTCTTTCAGGCTGGATTACATATGGTACAGATTTGTTAACAGGTCCTTCACAACTGGCAAGAACAGCAGCAGATGTACTAAAGCCTAAATATTTTAAGAAATCTCTTCTATTCGTATTTGAATCATTAAGAGATTTTTCATCTTCCAAAAGATTATCAACTGGAAGTTTCTCAACAAATTCATCATGTCTCAACTTTTCAACCTGAGAACTATTTGTTAGCTCTACCTCGCTTTTCCAATATTTTTTTAACTTCTTATTCATTAATTTTTAATAGTGACATTTTCCACATTCTAAACCTCCCATTTGAGCTATTGTTAATTTTTCAACACCATATTTTTTTGATAATTCCTCATGGATTTTAGTGTAATAGTCATTATCCTTTACTTTAATATTAGACTCCCTGTGGCAATTTATACACCAACCCATTGTTAAAGAAGAGTGCTGATATGCAATTTCCATTTCTTCAACGGGACCGTGACAAGTTTGACATTCAATTCCTGCAACATTAACGTGTTGTGAATGATTGAAGTAAACAAAATCTGGTAAATTATGTATTCTTACCCATTTAACTGGTTCAACATCTCCAGTATATATTCTCCTTTCTTCGTCCCACCCAACAGCTTTATATAATTTTTTAATTTCGCTTGTATAAAAGTCTTTTGTATATCCCTTTTCAAGATCTTCCTCACCATTATATTCAGCTATATTTTCATGACAATTCATACACACATTTAAAGACGGGATACCAGAATGTTTTGATACTCGAGCAGATGAGTGACAATATTGACAATCAATTTGGTTAGCACCTGAATGAATTTTGTGAGAATAGTGAATTGGTTGAATCGGCATATATCCTTGATCAATTCCAACTTGCATCAACCAGCCGTAAGCAAAATAAGCACTAGAAAGCAAAAAGAAAACTACAGAACAAAAAACTAAAAACTGATTTCTTATAAATAATTTCCATATTGGTGTACTAGGTTTAATCTTTTTTTCTTCAATGACAATTCCATTTCTATCAGCAATATCCCTTAGTGTTTTATTTACTAGATAAAGCATTGTTATTAAAACTAAGAGTATAATTATAAGAGCTACTAAAACTAAATCTTGAGATAAAGAGCTTTGAGGTTCAAGCTGAACTGTTCCCGATGTTGCGGCGGTGGTAGCTACAACTGGTTCAGGTTTATAATCAGTGTAAGCTAAAATGTTATCGATATCCTCATTTGATAACTGAGGAAAAGCATTCATGGCTGCTTTATTATATTCTTCCCATATTGCAACAGCTCTTTCATCACCTGACTTAATCATCGCAGAACTATTTTTAATCCATGTATACAACCACTCTTTTTCATATTTTTGGCTAACACCAGCCAATGCGGGTCCTATTAAATTCTTATTTAACTTGTGACATGCAGCACAGTTAGCATTAAATAAAGATTTACCCTTATTGATGTCAAGGTCCTGAGAATGAGACGAAAAGGAAAAAATTAGTAACGAAAAAAAGAGCACAAATTTATTGTTAACATTTTCAAAAAAAGGAAAGTTAATTGTGTGCTTTAAAAGGTTTTTTTTTCTAGTTTTCAACAATTAAAAAGTTGTTTGCTTTTTAAAGACCCTAAAGATAATAAACAATTCCTATATTAGAAAAAAAAATAAACTGAATTTTAGCTAATTTTTAATGAATTTGGGTATGATCGTAATGCACAAAATAATGTAAATTTAAATTCTGATGAATAAGAAACTAATTTATATCTTTTTTTTAGCTATTTCTTGTACAATTTATAGCCAAAATTTTAAGTCTAAAATCAATGAGAATCCAAAGTTCAAAAGACTTTTAGAGCTTTCAAAAAAAGCTAATAATGAGTATTTTAAGTCAAATTATTTTTCAATACAAATTTTCAGTGGCAACTTTAAAAATGCTGATTCAATATCAAATTTTGTTAAAAGGGAGTATGTAGATGATAGTATATTTTTCTTTTTTGAAACTCCAAACTATAAAGTTCATGTTGGGAAATTTAAATCAAAAATTGAAGCTCAAAAAAGACTAAGGAATGTGTCAAAAGTTTTTAAATCTGCTTTTATTTTAAAGCCAAATACTAAGATTTAATTTTCTTTTTTACTTCAAGTTCATTAAAAAACTCTAAAGTATCTCCAATTTTGATGTCGTTGTAATTTTTTAATTGTATCCCACAATCATATCCTTTTGAAACTTCTTTAACATCGTCTTGAAATCTTTTTAAAGAAGCTAAAGTTGTTGTATTAATAACAATACCATCTCTGATAAGTCTAACATTAGACTTTCGGAAAGCTTTTCCATTAGTCATCATACACCCAGCTATTGTACCAACTTTTGAAATTTTAAAAGTTTCCCGTATTTCAGCACCCCCAGAAATTTCCTCTTTTAAATCAGGTGATAGCATACCTTCCATTGCATCTTTTAAATCATTGATAGCGGTATAAATAATTGAATAATTCCTAATATCAACATCTTCTTTATCAGCAATACTTCTAGCATTTCCGGAGGGTCTTACGTTAAATCCAATTATAATAGCATCTGAAGCAGAAGCAAGTAGAACATCAGATTCTGTAATTGCGCCAACTGCTTTATGAACTATATTTACGTGTATTTCATCAGTAGATAACTTCTCAAAGGAATCCGAAAGTGCTTCAACAGAACCATCAACATCACCCTTCAAAATAATATTCAACTCTTTAAATTCACCCAAGGCAATTCTTCTTCCAATCTCATCTAGAGTAAGGTGTTTTTGAGTCCTTACGCTTTGTTCTCTAACAAGCTGAGTTCTTTTTGAAGCAATTTGTTTTGCTTCCTTTTCATCGCTAAAAACATTAAATTTATCTCCTGCTTGTGGTGCTCCATCCAGACCTAAAACAGAAACTGGCATTGATGGACCAGCAGATTTTATTTGATTACCTCTTTCGTCATAAAGTGCTCTTACTTTACCACTATACTTTCCAACTAGGAAATAGTCACCAACTGAAAGACTACCATTTTGTACTAAAAGTGTCGTTATATAACCTTTACCTTTATCTAATCTAGCTTCAATTACTGAACCATTTGCAGCTTTATTAGGATTAGCCTTCAGTTCAAGCATTTCAGATTCTAACATTATCTTTTCAAGTAATTCTTCAACTCCAGTTCCCTTGAGTGCAGAAATATCATGTGATTGAATTTTTCCTCCCCAATCCTCAACTAATAAATTCATAGCAGAAAGTTTCTCTTTAATTTTATCAGGATTTGCAACATCTCTGTCAATTTTATTGATTGCAATAATCATAGGTACACCAGCTGCTTGTGCATGACTTATAGCTTCCTTTGTTTGAGGCATTATATCATCATCGGCAGCAATAACAATTACTACTATATCAGTTAACTGAGTTCCACGAGCTCTCATAGCAGTAAATGCTTCATGACCTGGGGTGTCTAAAAAAGTAATCCTATTTCCGTTTTTTAATTTTACATTATAAGCTCCTATATGCTGAGTAATTCCTCCAGATTCACCAGCAATAACATTTTCATTTCTTACATAATCTAACAAAGATGTTTTCCCATGATCAACATGACCCATAACAGTTACTATTGGAGGTCTTAACTCAAGGTCTTCAGGTTTATCTTCTTCATCTTGAATTGATTCTTCAATTTCAGCAGTGACAAATTCTACTGCATAACCAAATTCATCTGCAACCAATGTTAGGATTTCAGCATCAAGTCTTTGGTTCATTGTAACCATGATACCTAAAGACATGCAAGCAGAAATAATATCATTTCCTGAAACATCCATCATAGTAGCAATTTCCCCTACAGTAATAAATTCAGTAACTTTAATTACTTTCAATTCAGCTTCAGTTTTTTCAATATCTTCTTCAGATCTCTTTTTATGACTGTCTCTCTTTTCCTTTCTGTATTTAGAGGCTTTAGATTTTGAGGAAGTTTGTAACTTATCTAATGTTTCTTTTATTTGTTTTTGAACTTCATCTCCAGTTGGAGGAGAGGTATTAGTTACCCTAGTTTTATTATACTTTACATTAGGTTTTTTATTAGAAATAACTTCTTTGTTAATAATGTCTTTTGCAATTCTTCTTCTTTTTCTTTTTGGTTTATTTTCATTTTCAACCTTTTCAGGTTTTTTTAAACTATCCAGATCAATTGTTTGCCCAGTCTGTTTTAAACCAGATAACTTTTCATATTTAGTATCAATTTTATTTTTGGATTTATCTTCAAAAATTATTTTATTTTTTTCATCTTTAATTTCAACTTTTTTATCCTTTTCAGATAACTGGGTTTCTTTATTTTGTTTAGATTTGCTCAAATCAATTTCACCAACTTTTTTAAATTGTTGAATTGATGATTTTGATGTTATTACCTGTCTCTGGACTTTTAATTCTCTTTCTTTTTCTGCTTTAAGCCTTAATTCTTCTTTTTCCTTTTTTTTCTCTTCACTTAAATCATGGGATTCAACCCTGCTTGTTCTATCAGAACTAAATTCGTCTAAAAGTAAATCATATTGAGTTTGAGTAATTTTTGTAGTAGGTCTAGCTTCTATTTCGTGACCATTAGATGATAAAAATTCAACTACTCTTTCAAGAGATATGTTAAATTCTCGAACAACTTTATTCAATCTAATTCTACTTAACTCTGACATTTTTTAATTATTATCATCAAACTCCTTGCTTAAAACTTTTTTTACATCATTAATAGTCTCCTCTTCTAAATCAGTTCTTTTTACAAGGTCTTCTAAATCTTCTTCTAATATACTTTTTGCAGTATCCAATCCAGCTTTTTTAAACTCATCGATTATCCAAGCATCAATTTCATCTGAGAATTCTACTAGCTCAACATCCTCTTCTGATCCTTCACGGAACACATCAATTTCGTAACCAGTCAATTGACCTGCTAATTTTATATTATAACCTCCTCTTCCAATTGCTTTAGAAACCTGATCTGCATCTAAATAAACCTGAACAGTTTTATTTTCTTCATCAATTTTTAATGAGGTTACTTTTGCAGGACTTAACGCTCTATTTATAAAAAGTTGAGTATTATTGGTGTAATTTACAACATCAATATTTTCATTACCTAGTTCACGAACTATACCATGAATTCTAGATCCCTTCATGCCAACACAAGCCCCTACTGGATCAATTCTATCATCATAAGAATCAACAGCTACTTTTGCTTTTTCTCCTGGTATTCTTACCACTTTCTTTATGTCAATTAATCCATCAAAAACTTCGGGTATATCTTGCTCAAATAGTTTTTCCAAAAATTTAGGTGAAGTTCTTGACATAATTATGGCAGGTTTTGTGCCTTTTAATTCAACAGACTCAATAACTCCTCTTATAGAATCTCCTTTTCTATAAAAGTCAGATGGAATTTGTCTATCCTTAGGCATTATAATCTCATTTCCATCATCATCGAGTAGTATAACAACATTGTGGCGAACGTGATGAACTTCGGCAGTATAAATCTCTCCAACGAGATCGACAAATTGTTTATATATAATTCCATTATCATGTTCATGAATCCTTGCGACTAAGTTTTGTCTTAACGAAAGAACCACTCTTCTTCCTAAATCTGCTAGTTTCACTTCCTCAGAAACATCTTCACCAACTTCAAAATCAGGTTCAATTTTTTGAGCATCAGATAAAGAGATTTGACTATTTTCGTCCTCAACTTCATCATTTTTAACAACAATTCTATTTCTCCATATTTCTAAATCTCCTTTATCTGGATTGATGATTACATCAAAATTGTCATCGTCCCCAAATTTTCTTTTTAAAGTATTTCTAAAAACTTCTTCTAAAATTGACATTAAAGTAACTCTATCTATGTATTTTTCGTCTTTAAAGTCAGAAAAAGATTCAATTAATGATAAATTATCCATATCTAATATTTTAAGTATATATAATAAATAAGGGGACATTGTCCCCTCATTTTTCTACCAGTGTGCAAATATAACAAAATATCTTACACAGTAAAGTTGGCCTACTAGGGGTCGAACCTAGACTCTTCTGGACCAAAACCAGACGTGTTGCCAATTACACCATAGGCCAAATGGATGTCAAATTTAAAATAAAGTTACAGGTTGGACAAATTAAATTAACTAATTACATAATTTACCTAGTATTGTTTATTTTCGTTGATTGTAAATGAATAGTATAGACTTTTATAAGTATAATAGGTTTTTTGGTATATCTACTGGAATCTTTTCCTTTGTAGTTTTTGCATTAACTGTTGAACCAACAGCAAGTTATTGGGATTGTGCAGAATATATCTCTACGTCTGCTAAACTTCAAATAGGACATCCACCAGGTGCCCCATTATTTCAAATGCTTGGAGCTATATTTTCAATTTTTGCTTTTGAGGTCAATCAAATTGCATATGCTATTAATATGATGTCTGTATTTAGCAGCGCACTTACAATTGTATTTTTATTTTGGTCTATAAGCTTAATTGGGAAAGAAGTTTTAGGGCTTGCTAAATCTTTAAATATAGATCAGGCTGTTAAAATTTTTGGATCAGCATTTTTAGGTTCAATCTCACTTACTTTCACTGATAGCTTTTGGTTCAATGCTGTTGAAGCTGAGGTTTATGCAATGGCTACTCTTATACTGGCAATTCTTTTCTGGCTTGGCTTAAAATGGGTAGATGATTTTGAAAATGAAAGAGCTAATAAATGGTTGATTTTAATTTCATTTGTTGTAGGCCTATCATTTGGAGTTCATTTTATGGGGCTTTTATCAATTCCAAGTATTGGTTTATTATATTATTTTAAAAAGTATAAAAAATTTAATATTAAAAACTTTTTAATTGCTAACATAATTTCAGTTTCGATTCTCTTATTTATATTTAAATTACTTCTTCCTTCAACTCTTTCATTGTTTGGTAATTTGGAAGTGTTCTTTGTGAATGATTTGGGGCTCCCTTTTAATTCTGGGACTATATTTACTGCATTAATTCTTACAGGAATCATTTACTATGGTTTAAACTATTCATTTAAGAATAAACTTTATTGGATGAATTCATCTTTACTATGTTTAACATTTATATTTATTGGGTTTTCATCTTGGCTTATGATTCCAATTAGATCTAACGCTGATACTGTAATAAATGAAAATTCACCTAAAGACGCTAGATCATTACTAGCTTATTATAACCTTGAACAATACCCAGATACGCACCTTTTTTATGGCCCAATGTTTTCTGACATTTATGCTGGTCAAGATTCAGATGTGCCTTACAAAGATGATGTTCCAAAATTTGAAAGAGATTATCAAATAAATAAATACATAATCGTTAATGATTGGAAGAATGGAAAAATAAATCCAAATGGAAATCATGAAGGTTTTTTTCCAAGAATGTGGAGCTCAGGAAATGCAACAAACTATATGAATTATTTTGGATTTATTGAATTTGAAATTAAAAACGAATATAAAAATGAATCCCAAATTGTTGATTTAGTTTCAAGTTTTAAAAATAGGATTTCCGAAGATGATGTTGATGCTGATGATTATCATGAATTTTTAACAAATTTTGGATCTTATTTAGACATTGAAAAACCATCATTACTTACTAACATAAAATACTTTGTAAACTACCAACTTATACAAATGTATTTTAGATATTTTATGTGGAATTTTAGTGGAAGACAAAATGACAAACAATGGAAATATGATGTTGAAAATGGAAACTGGTTAAGCGGTCTAAATATTATAGATGAAGTAAGATTAGGTCCCCAAAAAAACTTGCCTTATGATGTATTAAATAATAAGGCCAGAAATAAGTATTATATGATTCCATTGATCTTAGGCCTTATAGGTTTTATTTTCATTTTTAATAAAAGTTTTAAAGTCTTATGGCCGATACTGTTGCTGTTTTTATTTACTGGAATAGCTTTAAAATTCTACTTAAATGAAAGGGTTTTTGAACCCAGGGAAAGGGATTATGCTTTAGTTGGATCATTTTATGCATACTGTATTTTTATTGGATTTAGTTTTTTAGCTTTAGTTGAATTTGGATTAAAGTACTTAAAC
>MDTC01057583.1_pt1 | contig 21400 bp, 19 predicted proteins | sample 811181 | NCBI WGS metagenome assembly MDTC01 (sample SAMN05326644, study PRJNA326480) | marine metagenome | isolation source: seawater | place: Pacific Ocean: North | collected 2011 | reverse complement strand
TAATGCTTTTATCGGTAATAATTCTTTTGAAAATAAAAATTTAATAAAGATTTGTGTAAAAAGTATAAAAAAAGGTAATAATAAAAATGATGATCTTGTTAATGTTAAAAATCCAAATAATAAACCAATCAAAAAATAAAAAAAATAAATCTTTTTTTCTCGATCTTTGTGAATACATAAAAAACAAAAAGTTATAATTAAAATAAGTAATGTAGCTAGATTTTCTGTATATAATAATACTGAATAATAAATTGAAGGTGGATAAATTGAAAAAAATATTGTTCCAAGATATGTAAAGGCTCTATTTATATTTATATTAGAAAGGATTAGATAAAAAAATCCAACTGAAAATGAAGATATTAAAATTGTGAAAACTCTTCCATAAATAAAGGATTCTGAGTTGGGTGTAAATTGATAAATAATTGACAATATTAGTGGAAATAATATTGGCCTAGTGTGCAAATTTGTATCAAAAAAACCTAGATCTTTAATTCTCAGGGCAGTTTCATGGTAAGATTTTGCATCAGATATAGGTGGATAAGCGTAATCACTGAAATAAATAAAATAAATTAATCTTGATATGAGCGTACAGAATACAAAAAATAAAAAAATAATATAATTATTGTTTTTTATTGTCATCCTATTGTATTTCAAATAATCCTATCTTGAATAATTGCTATCAAAGATAAAAAGCCATCTTTTAGTGCCTTTATTTTTTTTCCATCTTTTTTTGATCGTGGAAAGTAATCTATTGGTATCTCTAAAATTTTACCATTATTAAGAGCAGACCTACAAACGAGCTCAAAATCTAGATTAAAGCCGTTTCTATTTAGCTTAATTTTCTTTATGAAATCTGTTTTAAAAATTTTTAATGCTGAAGCTGAGTCAGTGAGGCTTTGCTTATAAAGAATATTGATAATCGTAGTAAGAAAAAAAACACCAAGATAATTTATAGAATAAGAAAATCCTTTATTTTTATCTTTTATAATCTCATTCAACGAAAAGGTTTTATTTAATCTTCTGCTTCCAATAATAAAATCACTTTTTGACTTAGTGATTTCATCATACATTTTTATAATGTCTTCAGCAGCATACTCAAGATCAGGATCAAATATCATAATAAAATGAGAGTTTGAAATGTTAATACCTTTTTTAATTGAGCCCCCTTTTCCAATATTTTCTGAGTTAAAAATATTTTTAATTCGAGAGTCATTTAATTTAATTATTTCTTTTTTTGTATTATCGGTTGAGTTATTGTCAATTACAATTATTTCATATTTAAAATCAACATCTGATAGGACATCGAGAATATTTTTAATTGCATTTCTTACTCTCTTTTCTTCATTAAAAGTACAAAGTAATAAAGTTAAGTCTAATTTTTTTTCTATTTTCATTTAAAAAATTAATTTACTCTTTGAATTAAGTTTTTTCCATTGAATCTTGGAGAATTCTTTTATTGATATAGTTTTACCACTACCAATATTTTTTACTTTAATTTGACCAACTTTATTTTTCTCAAAATTTAAATATGGAATAATTTTATTAATTGATTTAGCAACATGCAATATATCAATCATTCTATGGCCATTTTTAATTTTTAGATCATTTTTATTATTCGATGCATTATGAAGTTGTCCATATAAGCTCATTTTATTTTGCTTGATTCCACCATAAGTATTAAAAACTCTTAAGTAGGTTATTTTAACTCTTTTTTTTTTACAAAATTTCTCAATTTTTAGAAAAGCTTCTTTTTTTGAAATTCCATAACTATTTTTTGGACTTAATTTTGAGTTTATTGTTATTTTGCTGCCATATTCAGCAATATCACCATATTCTTGTGATGTCCCGATTATTAAAAATTTTTTAATACCTTTTTTCACAGCCTTATTCAAAATACTTAGAGTTTGATCAACATTTACACTCAATGCTTTCTTAAGAGTAGTTTTTGAGGGACTAACACCGTGCGCTGCAAAATGAATAAATATTTCACAACTTTTTAACTCATCAAAATTATCCCATAAGTTTCCATGGATCCATTTGACATTCTTATATTCAATATTTTCTTTATATCTTGTAAGTGCATATATTGTTATTTTCTTTGACAGTTGCTTGATAAAATTATTTCCTAAAAATCCTGTACCACCTGTTAAAAATACATTCATAAATGATACTTATCAAAATTGATGATTTTTATTAATAAAATCTTCAATATTTTTATAAATGTAACTTAAATGTTTTCTGTTTAAACCATGGTGGCAGCCAAGTAACATGCCGCTTTTCATGACTTCATCAGCTTTTATATATTTATCCCTTTCCTTCCTTGTTGCTAAATATTTAAAACCAGGCTGTCTTAATATATTTCCAGTAAAAACTACTCTAGTTTGTATATTTTTTTTCTCTAAAAAAATTTGTAAATCTTTTCTTGTGAATTTTGCATCTTCTTTGATAATTATTGGAAAAGCAAGCCAACAAGTGCTTACATTTTTTCTCTCAATCGGAACTCTAAATAGTTTTGGATATTTTTTAAAAAATTTAATATGGGATTTAAAATTTTTTTGTCTAATTTTGATATTTTTTTTTAATTTCTTAAGTTGAACATTTGCAAATGCAGCACTTATTTCTGAGGGCTCTAAATTATATCCTAATTGTTCAAAAACAAATTTTTTATCATATGGAATACCATCAATATCAATATTAAATCTATTTTCAATTTTTTCAGAATTTTCTTTGAATAATGATGATGATCTTCCCCAAGATCTTAGGAGAAGTGATTTTTCATAATATTTTTTATCATTGAAGCATACCATTCCTCCATTTCCAGCTCCATTAATTATGTGTGATCCATAAAAACTAGTTATGCTTACATCAGTATAAAAACCACTATATCTGTTATTTAACGTAGCACCAAGTGTATCAGCAGAATCTTCAATCAAGATTAAATTATACTTTTTTGCAATGGCTCTTAACTTTTTGAGATCAGGTAAATTTCCTAATAAATTAACTGCACATATAGCTTTTGTTTTTTTTGTTATTAATCGCTCAATCTGATTTAAATCCATGCAGTATGTATCTCTTTCAACATCAACGAATTTTGGGATCAAACCATTTTTTAAAATAGCAGAAACTGTGGTTCCAAAGGTTAAAACTGGCGTGATTACTTCTGAGCCTTCCTTAATATTTAGGACTTCGAAAGCAATGAATAATGCAGATGATCCTGAATTAACCATTGTAGCATACTTTTTACTAAAAAGTTTTTTTATACTATTTTCAAATAGATTTACACTTTCTCCCATTTGAGTAGAATTTTTTAAAACTTTGATTACGGCTTTTATTTCATCATCACCATGTACACTTTGACCATAATTTACACGCATTAAACTTACTCCTTAATTTGATTTAAATATTCATTGATTTGAATTAATGTAATATTGTAGAGATCTTCTTTTTGAAGATAGGCTTTATACCAATTAACTGTATGTTCTATTGCTTTTTCTAAATTCCAATTTGGCCTCCACTTCATTTCATGAATAGCTTTTGAACAATCAAGACTTAATAGTTTAGCCTCATGAATATTTTTAGATTTTTCTATTTTATATTTAAATTCCTTCCCCCATTTTTTTACAAAAATATCAATGACGTCTCGAACGGTTCTAATATCTTCTGGATATGGTCCAAAATTCCATGCTTGATCAAAATGAGAATTTTTACTTATTAATTTTTGAGCTAGTAAGATGTAGCCGCCTAATGGCTCAAGAACATGTTGCCATGGCCTTGTAGATTTTGGACTTCTAATTTTGAGAATTTTTTTTGATACAAAAGAATTTACTGCATCTGGAATTAAGCGATCATCAGAAAAATCACCACCACCTATTACATTTCCAGCTCTTACAGAGGCAATTTTAGTTTTATTTTTTCCCGTAAAATAACTTAATCTATATGAGTTTACTAATAGCTCACAAGACCCTTTACTGCTACTATAAGGATCGTGCCCCCCCAATGGATCGTTCTCTCTATATCCCCAATTCCATTCATTATTTTGATAACACTTATCCGATGTAACAACTATACAGGCTTTAACTGAACTAATGTTTCTGATGCTTTCTAAGATATTAAGGGTTCCCATAAAATTTGTTTCATATGTTTCTACTGGGTTTTTATATGACTTGATAACTAACGGCTGGGCAGCTAAATGAAAAACAATTTCTGGCTTTGATCTAGAAAATATTTTCTTTAATTCATCTCTATTTCTAATATCACATCTTAAACTTTTAATCTTTTTTCCAATTTTAGCTAAGTCATATAAATTTTTTTCATTTAGAGGATCCAGCGAAACGCCGACAATTTTTGCCCCCATGCTTTCTAACCAGATAGTTAACCAGGAGCCTTTAAACCCTGTATGACCTGTAATTAAGACTTTCTTATTTTTCCAAAAATTATTACTTATTACCATATTTTCCAAGGTGCTTTATTACTTTGCCATAAATCATTTAATATTTTTTTATCATTTAGTGTATCCATGGGTTGCCAAAATCCATCATGATTAAAAGCAGCTAAATTTTTTTCGCTAGCTAACTTTATCATTGGTTCTCTTTCCCAAATAGTTTCATCATCACGTATATAATCAATGGCTTTGGGAGATAATACAAAGAAACCACCATTTATTCTTTTATTATCACCTTTTGGTTTTTCTTCAAATTCACTAACTAATCCATCATTAATTTTAAGCGCACCAAATCTTGCAGGTGGATATACTGCCGTAAGAGTAGCTAAAACATTTTTTGATTTATGATAATCAATTAATTTTGAAATATTTACATTGGCAAGTCCATCACCATAAGTAAAACAAAATGAATCTTGATGAGATAAATATTCTTTTACTCGTTTAAGTCTCCCACCAGTCATCGTTTTATTGCCAGTATCAACTAATGTAACCTTCCATTGCTCAGAACAACTTTTATGAATGTTTATTTCATTATCTTTAAGATCAATACTTATATCTGATGAATTATGTAAAAACTCTAGAAAAAAATTTTTAATTATTTCTCCTTTATATCCACAACATACAATAAATTCATTAATGTTATAAAAAGAATATATCTTCATTATATGCCAGATAATTGGCATTTCTCCAATCTCAACCATTGGTTTTGGTCGTAGTACAGTTTCTTCTGACAATCTCGTCCCTAGACCACCAGCTAATATTACAGCTTTCATAATTTATAAAATTTCATTTTTAATCTTAAGATTAATCCCTTTGGTTTACCTAATAACTTTAATATTTTAATTATAATAGATAAATAGTAGATAAAGTAGTAATTTAATATTTTATAATTTAAATAATTTAATCTATTTAATTTTATTTTTATATAGTCCTTTTCTATAAATATTTTATTGCATATATCTTGGATAATAAATATTTGCTCGATTGATAATTTATGCTTCCAATTATCTATATTCTCTTTTAATGGTTTTTTCCCAATATTTGGATGTAAATGAATTTGAGAAATAGGTATTTGATCATTATAATTTATATTTTCCATAATATCCTTTGAAGAACTCAAGAAACTCAAAATTTTATTTTTAGTCAAGTTATGATTAATTATAAATTCTTCATAGCTAAATTCAAAAAAGTTTTTATTTTCACTCTTATAAAAATTTCTTTTATAAAAATTAAAATTTTTTAACCATACTTTTGAAAACTCGACAGGATTCTGAGTAAATGAACTTTTAGTATTTGATTTAAAATTACTTAATTGAGATAGATAAACTGCTCTTGGGTCTCTATATAAATGTATAAACTTTGCATCTGGATATAGATTTTTGCATTTATGAAAAAGAATTGGCTTTATAGGCATCTTATAAATAAAAATTTTTGAATTGAGGTTTTTAATTTTCGTATTTTTTTTGATTATTTTTTCAAAAATAGTGGAAGAACTGTCGTCACTATACACTATTTCTTTAATATAATTATCCGAGATATTCCATGCTTTAAACTTCTTATCATTGATTAGAATATTATAAATTTTATCTTTATCATAATGAAAATATTCTATTAATGGTAAGCCAAAGGGTATCGAGTCTTCAATTGAGACAAATATATCTTGATACTTACTTAGCTCTGATGATAAATAAGTTGAACCTGAACGAGCTTCATAGCATAAAAAAACTATTTGATTATTTTTAGCTAACATCAATTAAAAAATTAATTCTACTAATTTAAATAGATCAATTTTTATATAAAGTCTAAGTAAAATGGCTCTATTTTTGAATCTGAAGTATTAGTATAATTTGATTGTTTTTTTTATTTTTATTCATGTTTCTTGGTGATGAAAATACAATCTCGTACTTATATGAGTTAAAGAGTGTTAGGATATCGTCAATATTTTTAACTCTATCTTTTGATCCTATCATGTAACCTCTTTCCTTAATAATTTCCTCATTTGTTACATTCGAAACCGACCATCCAATTGCAATAAATTTACCATTTTTTACTACGCGTACCAGCTCATCGATTGCCTTAATTTTATTTTCACTATATGCGATAACCCATCCTGCATAAACAATGTCAAAGCTATTTTCATTAAATTCTAAATTATGCATATCACCTAATTGTATCAATGGAGAATATGACATTAAATCTATAGCTGTTATATTTTTACCTAAAAAGCCTGATCCTCTAAAATTAAATATTTCAGCTTCATTTCTAGGGCCAATAATTAAAACTTTTTGCTTTTTTATATTGTGATAGATTTCTGGTATTGCTTTCAATGCCCTTATCACCCAAGAAGATTTTACAGCTGTTAAATCAAGACTGATACCAAAAAAATATTTTGCCCTCGGATGTTTCTTGATTTCCGAGTCATTATTAGAAACAATTAATCTTTTATTAGTAAAAATAGTATTCGGAGTGACATTGTCAGATAAAATATCAATTTCTTTAATTCTTCTTTTTAAAATTTTTAGAAAAAAAATAGCCCTAACAAGCATTAAATATTTTCTAATTCTTAAGTTGCTATAAATAAAGTCAAACATATTGATATTAAATTAATAAATTACTTATCGCATATTGAGCTGATCTTGAATTATTAAATTTTTTAACCCATTCAGGTTTAATAATTTTTTGAATATAATCTTTTTGATTATCCCACGGGGTGTATAGAACTTGAAAAATAATTCTTTCATTGCTTTTTTTAGAAACTGGCGTTCCTCTATGAAAACAAGAAGTATCTTCTATAAAGGTTGTACCACTCTTTCCAAAAACTTTTTTGATCTTTATATTTGAATCATTGAAAATTTTATTTTCTAATTTAATTTTTTTATACCAACCTTTTTTTATTTTCAATTTCATAGCTCTAAGAAGATCATCTGACTCATTTTTCAAAATCTTATCTAAATTATTTTCTTGCGAACCAGGTATTATTTCATGATGACCATCAAACTCATTTACATCGTTTAAATAAATAAAAAATTTTAAGAATTTATGGCCATGCCTATCAGGATGAAAGAACATTTCATTCGTCTCAATTCCTGGGATAGTCTTCCACGCGGATAAATATTGTATCTTTGCAGAACAACCAAAATACTCTTGAATTACTTTTAAAAGTCCCTCATTAAGATAAATTTTATTTAAAATACCTTTTTTAAATAATTCACTATGGCTGTATACAACTTTTCCTTCTTGACCGATATCAAAATTTAATTCACTAATTTGACTTCTTGCTTTGATCACGTCTTCATTACTTAAGGAATTAAAGAATGAAAAACCACTCTTATTTAGATTATTAATTATATCTTTTTCATTCTCGTTTACAGTTCTATGAATTAAATTTGGAAGTTTTTTTTTATAGAAATTATAAATCCTGTCTCTCACCTTATATGAAAATCGATAAAATCTTAATTTTGGATGAATTGAACCATTCACTAATATTCTATTTTTAATATGCATTGTTATAGCTTTTTATAAATTATCAATTAATAAATGTAAATTTACAAATCTACATAATTCCATTTTTTGAGCTCTAGAAAAATTATCTATATTCTGAAATTTAATATCGTGATAACACTTTTTAAAATAATCTCTGATTTTATGGTCTTTAGATACTTTAACTAGAATATCATTACACTCTTCCTGATAATCTAGGATTAAGTTAAGTGTTTTTTTAAGAGAGAAATTTTCATCACTATCTGAGCTTGGAGTATCCTTTATCTTTTTAAAATTGAATGTAAAATCTCTAAATATTCTTCTAATCATGATTTCAACTACTCTTAAAATATTATCAAAATAAAAATGAATAATGCTGCCTCTGAAAAAAGCTCGCATTCGATGGTGATTATATGTGACGTCTGTAATAGATTTAAATGTATTTAATATAAATTTTTTGATTATGAAGTTATCTTTTAATTCTAATTTATAATCAAGAAGCCTTGATGAAATTGGCCCCTCAGAAAAGAACATAAGAACATTATACTTTTCATAATATGACATATTTCCAAATTGCTGAGCAAAATTAGTTATGCTTCTAAACCATCGACTAGATCTAACTATATGATTCACTAAATTGGAATCAAGTTCATTTATTTTTGAATTCTCAATATTTACTCCATATTTTTGTATGCAAATTTCCTGAAGTGGATCAAAAAAAATATTTTTTCTAAAATTTTGAAATTCTAATCTATCTATTGTCAATGGAGTTTTAATAGTATTTTCTTCAAATGGCCCTACATGCTCATCAACTCCTGAGAAAGTTGACTTTAATAAATCATAGATACTTTTATTAAATCTTTTTTTTGGGACAGAAAATGGATAAAAGATTAACCACCACTTCTCTCTATAATAATCCATTGCATAGTAAATTCGTTTGCGCATAAAATGGATTATATATATTAGTCTTGCTAATCCCATTTCTCTATTATCTGGTCCAAAATGATCTATGTGAAATAGAGTGTCCGCATTTTGTCCAGTGATACTAAATTGATTTAACTCATAATCGTCATCTTTAAATGGTGACGCGACTCCTCCTAATTTTAGATAATCTTCAGCCAGTAAAGTGCCTAAACCTGATTTTCCTTTATTTACTATAAATTCCATGTCAATTTTATTTTCGCTATTTATTATATTTAGCTCTTGATCTAATGATTTTGCTATATTAATTGCAAGTCTTCTTTCTTGAGTAGTTCCATAATTTTTATAATATAGTGCATCTTGTCCTTTAATTTGTTTATGAAAAAGAGCTAACATAAGAGATGAATCTAATCCACCAGAAAAAGCTATTTTAAAGTTATCATTCTTATTATTAAGATTTTTAGATATTAAATTAGCTACACTTTGAAATATCATTTGAAGTTCATTTTCATCAATATTTGTTTTTTTAAGCTCTGATTGATCACTCATTATAAAACATTCAATAGATGAAATATTTTTTTCTATCCTGATCTTGCAGCCTGGTGGGCATCTTTTTGTGCCTTCTATTAATCCTTGAAATGGTGCTCTAATTACTGAATGATGCGATACAACTGAATTTAAAAGCATCATTTCATTAAATGAATAATTTTGACTAAGCTTTACAAAATTTTTATAAAATAAACCTTCATAACTTGACAAATAAAAAAAGTTTTCACTATTTCCATAGAGAAAACCGTAGGAACTTGGTGATGCGAATATTTCTATATAATTATTTTTTTGAATAATCAGATAGCACGGCCCAACTATATTTCGCATTATATGATTAATCTTTATTTCATCTTCTGATTTCAATTCTTTAAATATTTTTTCTATTGCTTCTTTTTTTTCATATACTCGATTTACTAAAACAAGACCACAGAAAATACCAAGAATTGTAATTTTTACTTCTTCATTAAAAAATTCTTCTTTTTTTTTACAAAGAATATTTTGAACCTGATTATGATTTATATTAATTTCAAAGTGAGACATTAGAAATAAAATTATTTTATAAGTTTAATACTTTGTATAAATGCTTCAGCATATTCAAATCCAACTGTAGCGCCCCTTACTTTTGCATTATTAATAATATTTTCTATTGATCTTGCATGAGGGTGTTCTCTCATCTCTTTTTTATAAATCTCTAAAACTTTAATTTTGTCTTTTATATGATCAGTAATATCGACATAAACATTTGGAATAAAATAATTATTATTTTTTAACTGCCAATCAGTACTTGACATCACTTCATAACAGAAAATCTCATTAACAAAGAAATTAGTTTGAGGTCTGCAAGCCGTCATTGTAGCTTTATGTATAATTTGATGATCAATATTTAAATCACCTAGATGATGAGTAAATACTATTGACGGCTTAAAATCGTATATTACTTTTTCTATTTTTTTAACAATCTCAAGCAAGGGTATTGAGTCTAGCTGATTATCTGGATATTCAAGATAAAATGTTTTTTTTATATTTAAAATTTTATTTGACTCGTCTAATGAATTAACTCGACTCCCTATATTTTGCTCTCCCTTACTCCTGGCGCCTTCTCCATTAGTACCAAACAATAATGCAATTTCAAACCCTGAGTCTGCATATTTTTTAATTGTACCTGCGCATCCAATGGCTTCATCGTCTGGATGAGCACAAAGAATCAATACTTTTTTATTCATCAAAATCACTCCATTTTACTGGTTCACCAAACTCAATATCTCTCCTCACTTTTTTTCCAATAACATCATCAAAATGTACAGGCTTCAAGCCAAATCCAGGTCTTATTCTTCTAATATGAGACTTATTAATATGCTCATTCTTCTTTAATGATTTGACAAAATATAGTGATCTTCTAAATGACTTATTCTCATTTTCTGCTTTCTTAAGAGAATATGTTACTTCTCCTAATGCTTTCCAAGTTTCAAATGATGTATTCACTAAATGTTTTAAGTCTGATGGCTCCATTGAGAATTCACTATCGACTGACTTTTCTTTTCTATCAATTGTAAAATGCTTTTCAATTACAGATGCCCCTAAAGATATGGCTGCCATAGCAGCAATATTATCTATACTGTGGTCAGATAAACCTATTTCTGTATTAAAATGTTTCTTTATATCAACCATTGTTTTAATATTTGATTGGTCAGTTGGTGTTGGGTAGCCACTTATACAGTGAAGTAAGCACAAGTTCTCACATCCATTTTCTCTTGCAGTATTTACACAATCAGAAATTTCATTAAAATCTGCTAATCCTGTAGAAATTATCATAGGCTTCCTAGTTTGAGCAACAGCTTTGATTAATGGAAGATCATTATTTTCAAAAGAAGCTATCTTATAGGCTGGACAATCTAATTTTTCTAGTAAGTCAAGTGCAGTTTCATCAAATGGAGTTGAAAATAATGTTATGCCAATTTCAAACGCAAAAGCAAATATATCTTTATGCCATTCAAAAGGTGTGTGAGCTACTTTATATAATTCATATAAATTATACCCTTTCCAAAGTCCTTTTTTAATTTGAAAGTCATCTTTATTTGAGTTAATAGTCATTGTATCTGGTGTATAACTTTGTATCTTAATTGCATCAGCACCAGCTTCTTTTGCAGCTTTTATTAATTCAAATATTTTATCTAATTGTCCATTATGATTTCCAGATAGCTCAGCTATAATGTAAGGTGGAAATTCTTCTCCAATACATCTATTATTTATTTGAAAACTTTTCATTTTTTTAATAACTTTAATTCTACTTTTGCATCTAATCTATTTTTCTTAAATTTAACATTACTAAAATCTATCTTTATATTCTTATGCTCTATAAAAGCTTTTGGATATCCGGGTGCATCAAGCATTCTAATAAAATCATATAAAGATCTTAAAGACAACATTGAATCAATCTTGCTTTCAGCAGGTTTTCTTCTTTTAAAATTTGTTATTTTACCAATTTGCTCTTTTGGCTCAATATGAGTTGAAATTATTTTTTTAATCATCTGTAAGGAATTTTTTGTAACACGTTTATAAATCTGACTCGCTGAACCATTTAGAACTATTTTTCGTTTTAAATAAATTGGCCCAGAATCTATTTTTTCGTTCATTTTAAGAGCAGATAATTTTGTTTCTTTGAGTCCTCTTATTATCAGATTTTGCAGAGGAGAGCCTCCTCTTCCATACGGTAGGTCTGTCATATGGAAACACACACACTCATATTTATTTAATAAATTTTTTGGCACCTTCCATCTCCAGTGAATGAAAAAAATATATCTTATTTTTTTTAAATTTATTTTTTTTAAATTTAATACATCATTTATTATTATTATTTTAAAATCCTTCAAAGCTTTTGACTCTTTTATCATTTTGTTATGATCTTTATTAATAGTAGCAATAACAACTTTATTTTTAGATTGATTTTTCAATGTTAATTCATTCTTTTGAAACCTGTTTCACAAACAGGGCCATCTAATACTTCAATTGGATTTTTAATATTTTCAAAACTCTTTATTTTTTTAAAAACATGATCAAGTATTTCAATATAATTGGATAGTATATTTTTGTTATGTGCTATGCTCGCATAAAATGCATTATTAGCTAGAAAACCTTCTTTCAATAGTTCTTGCGTAATGTATGTTTTATAAATCAAATTATGCTTATTATTAAATGTGAATGATTTAATTGAATCTAATCCATTAACTGAGATATCTAAATCATGCTTTGAGGCAAGTTTAATCCAACTTGTAGCAACAAAATTTCCAATTTTTGATATTTTTTCCCATGATTTTATTTTTTTCATTTCTAACAAAGTTGCTAAAGCTGCAGCGGGACCGATTCGCTCAGTCCAAAATGTACTACTTATAAAAGTTTCATTAGCGGCATTCATAAATTTTTCTTTACCAATAATTGCGGTAATAGCATAACCATTTCCAAGAGCTTTTCCAAACATAGCTATATCAGGATCTACTCCATACTTAATATGTAATCCTCCATAACATTCTCTAAAACCAGAAGTACATTCATCAAAAATTAAAACTATCTTGTTCTGATCTGCTATTTTTCTGACTGATTCTAAAAAATTATCATTAGGTAAAATATTTCTAGAAACCTCCATTTTTATTGCTGCTAATTTATGTTTCTTAACTATTTTTTCTAACCCAGCAATATCATTATATTTAAATGGTAATACAGTATTAGCCAGCACCTTTGGAACACCAGCTATATTTAGGTCAGGTAATAAGTGGTTATCTAAATTTTTTTTATTAGAGAGATTACTTGATAGATACCAATCATGCCATCCATGATAACCACATACAGCTATTTTATCTTTTTTTGTTGCTGCTCTTGCAATTCTTATAGCAATGGCATTTGCTTCTCCACCTGACCTTGCAAATTTCGCCATGTCCGCCCACTTATGCATAGTAATTAATTTTTTTGCTAACTCGACTTCTTCTTCACAATTTAAAGTAGACATATTTCCATTCTTGATTACATTTTTTACTGCATCATCAACAACTTTGTTACCATATCCTAAAATATTTGTTCCAATTCCCATTATGGAAACATCAAAGTATTTTCTTCCATCAAGATCCCACACTTCGCAACCTTTAGCTTTTTTAAAATATGATGGCCATTCTCCTGGTAAAAATTGGTCAGGGTTTTTAGATAATAACATATTTCCATTAGGAATAATTTTTTTTGCTTTTTTCCAAAGCTTTTGTCCTTTACTCATTTTTTTAACATCCTTTATCAATCTGATTAAATGAATTTAAAATATCTTCTAATGAAAAATAAATATCTGGATGAAAATGATTAAATATTTTTTTTACAAGATTTAGATCACTCTTTACATCGACTGATATTTGATAATCAAACTTTATAATTTTTTCTGAAAAATTTATACATTTAAATTTATTTGATTTTAACATGTACTTTGTCACATGTTCCCTTTCAGATGGAAGAATTGCCTCATCATGAGTTTTTTTTAATGTTTCAAATTTAAATACCTCAACATCCATTCCATCTGGATGTGAAAAATTAATTCTATTTGACATAAAATCACATTTTATAGATAAAAATTTTTCGATGATACGATCAATTAATTTTGGATCCATTAATGGACAATCTGCTGTGATTCTTACAATATTATCAACACTATGAAATTTTGCCGCATGGTAATATCTGCCTAGAACATCACTTTCACTGCCCTTGAAGATTTTAAAACTAGACTTTAAAGAATTTAAATGATTCTCAAGTTTAATATTATTTTCATCATCAGGAATTGCTACTATAATTTTATCAATATTCTTAGCAATTTCTAACCTTTTCAATAAAATTTCAATTAATGAATTTCCATTTATATTTTCAATTACTTTATTTGGTAGTCTTACCGAACCCAATCTTGCTTGAAGTATTATACAAGTTTTCACAGTCTATCCCAATTTATTGGATTTATAAGATCTTGATCATCAACAAAACATTCTTTTGTAAACTTATCACTATCTCTTCTAAAAATATCTAATATTTCAGATAATTCAATATCATTACGAATCCCAAAGATAATATTCTCAACCTTATTAATATTATTAATAAAATTAATACATGACTCAAGAGGAGAGATCTTATTTTTTATATTCCATTCTTCAAACTTACAAAAATTGCTATCCCACTTTTTAAATTTAATTGGTCTTTCTGATTTATCTAATAGTAGCAAACCTTGAAGGAAAATTGATCTTGCTTGAAATGATTTTATCCTAGAATGAAATTGGTCTAGATGATTTATAAATCTTACATCAAAAACATTCATTGGAACTTGAGCGAAATCAAATTTAAAATTTTTTGAGGTTTCTATTAGTTTGTCAGGATTATAGAAAGAGACTCCAAAATTATTGATATAGCCATTCTTTTTAAGATTTAATAAACAATCATAAACTTCAGACTTATCTTCATTTATTAATTGGTTTTCGTCATGTAATAATAGGCTATAAAAATTAGAAATCCTCAGATTATTCATTGAAGTTTCAATTTGATTTTTAATATTCTCAGAAATTTTAGATTCATTATTTTTATCAATTTTAATTTTAGTTTGAACTTTCCAATTAGATACTCCAATTCTTCCCAGAATTTTTTCGGCATCACCATATGAGGGGGCGGTGTCTAAAGTATCAATACCATTGTTATTTGCGAAACTTAATATTTTTTCAATCGATTTAGCAGCAACTTTTTCATTTGAATTTCCAATTCCATATTTTAATCCAAACTGAGCTGTACCAATTATGATTTTTTTAATACTCATTAAAAAAAGTTTCTAAAAGATGTATGATTTTTTTTTGGTCTTTTTGAGTTAAATTTACATGTAATGGTATAGAAATTGCATCATTTGCATATAATTCTGTTTCAGTTAATTTACCTTTTTTAAACCCTAATTTTTTATAATAAGGATGCAAGTGTATTGGGAAGTAATGTAAGTTTACATAAATATTTTTTTTTCTTAAATATTCAAAGAGTCTGTTTCTTTGCTTACCATTTTTATCGTCTATAAGCCTAATAATAAACAAATGAAAACTTGAGAATGTATCTTTTGGAATATCCTGAAATGAAATAGGTAAATGTCTAATAGAATTATGGTATGACTTAGCAATCATATTTCTTTTTTGTACAAATCTATCGAGCTTCTTTAACTGACTAATACCAAGTGCAGCTGCAAAATCACTCATTCTATAATTGTATCCTAAGAACTGTTGCTCATATTGCCATGGAAGAGTATTTGAATTTAAAAATGATTTTTTTTCTCGAGTGATACCATGTGATCTAAATATTCTAAGTTTGTCTCTTAGGGTAATATTATTAGTAGTAGCTAATCCACCCTCACCCGTAGTTATAATCTTAACAGGGTGAAAACTAAAAACTGTTATATCTGACCATTTGCAGCTGCCAACTTTTTCTCCAAGAAAATTTGCACCTAAAGAATGTGATGCATCCTCAATTATTTTAAAATTATATTTTCTCGATAGCATCTTTATTTTCTTTTGATTTGTTGGAAGGCCTCCAAGGTGAACTGTTATTAATACATGAGGTAAACTATTATTTTTTTTAGCTTTATTAAGTTTTTCTTCAAGCCCAGAAATATCTATATTCCAATTTAATTTATTAATGTCTAAAAAATCAATTTTTGCTCCACAATATAAAGCACAATTTGCTGAGGCAACAAATGAGTTAGAGGCTGTCCACACTATACTTTTTTCATCAACACCTAGTGCAAAGCAAGCTCCGTGTAATGCACTGGTAGCGCTATTATATGATATAGCGTATTTAGAATTTATTTTTGTTGATATATTTTTTTCAAAAATTTGATGTTCTAGGCCCTGTGTAATAATATCTTTTCGTAACAACCTAGAAACTGATGAGATATCTTCTTCATCAATACTTTGACGACTATAGGGTATAATTTTATTCTTTGCCAAAGTTCTCTATCTCCTCTTTTGTCAAAAAATGAGGATTATTTCCAGAGTTATATTCAAAATCAGCTTTAACTATATTTCCTATTTCTTCAATTTTTGTTTTTTTATAGTTAATGCTTTGGTCAAAAAATTTAATCGCAGGCATTATAGTGTAATGATCTTTAAAACTGATGGTTAAGTGAGAATCATCTCTTGGACACATTATTTCATGTATTTTCTCTCCTGGTCTTATTCCAACAATTTCGTGCCTAAGATCAGGCGCCATTACAGCAGCTAAGTCTATTATTCTTATAGATGGAATTTTAGGTACAAATATTTCTCCTCCATGCATTCTATGAAAACCTTTTATAACAAATTCAACTCCTTGAGATAATGTTATCCAAAATCTTGTCATTTTTAAATCAGTTATTGGAAGTGTCTTGGATCCTTTATTTATTAAGGATTGGAAGTACGGTACAACTGATCCTCGTGAGTTAACAACATTACCATATCTAACAACCGAAAATCTTGTTTCATTTTTACCAACTGTATTATTTGCAGCAACAAATAGTTTATCTGAAACTAATTTAGTGGCTCCATATAGATTTATCGGATTTGCGGCTTTATCTGTTGATAGAGCAATTACTTTTTTTACATTATTTTTTAAGCATGCTTTTATAACATTTTCAGCACCATGAATGTTGGTTTTAATACACTCTATAGGGTTATACTCTGCAGCTGAAACTTGTTTCAATGCTGCAGCATGAATTACATAATCAACGTCATTCATTGCAGTGCTCAGTCTTTCTGAGTCCCTTACATCACCAATAAAAAATCTTGATTTACTTAAATCTTTCTTATCTATCTCTTGCTGCATATTAAATTGCTTTAATTCGTCTCTTGAAAATATGATGACTTTCTTTGGTTCGAAATCATTCATTATTTGCTTAAACATATGACGTCCAAAAGAGCCAGTACCACCAGTTATTAAAATTGTTTTATCGTTGAACATTAATTAACTTTCCAAAAGCATTTTATTAAAATTTTCATTATTGTACATTTTTTCAATGTTACCATTTTTTAAAACATAAATATAGTCACAGTTTGACACTGTTGAGTATCTATGTGAAATAATAATTATTGTTTTAGTTCCATGTAGCCTATTTATATCTTCCATTAATTTATCTTCAGTTATTTGATCCAATGAACTTGTTGCTTCATCAAATATTATTATATCTGGATCATAATAGAGTGCTCTTGCTATACCTATTCTTTGTCTTTGCCCACCAGAAATTCTAGCCCCCCTTTCACCAATTATAGTTTCATATCTGTTTGGTAAATTATTAATAAATTCATTGAGTTGGGCCATTTTTAAAACTTCCTTGACCCTTAAGTAATCAATTTTGTCTTCTGCAACACCAAAGGCAATATTTTTGATAATTGTATCATCCAACATATAAATATCCTGAGGCACATAACCTATCTTACTCTGCCATATTCTCTTAAAATCATTAATATTTTTTGTATCGACATTAATTTCTCCATTTGATGGTTTAAGTAGTCCTAAAAATAAGTCAACTAATGTACTCTTGCCTGACCCGCTGGGGCCCATTATTCCAATTGATTGATTTCTAAGAATCTTAATATTTATATCTTTTAAGACTTTGGTCTTTGAACTCTCATAGTTAAAATAAATTTTTTCAAGTTGAATTTTTTCAAAAATAAATTTTTCCTTATGAATATTATCCCTATTTTTTATTAATGGATATTCTTCATTAAGTATTTTTTTTAAAGTATCTAAAGCAGCAAGACTAAATCGAATACCCCCTATTACTGATGCAACTCTATTAACTGATGGCATTAGTCTAAATGATGCAGCAGCAAATACTCCTACTGTAACAATAATTTCATTGGGAGAATTACCAGTAAATATTAAAAAAACAATCAATGCTGATACGCCAACCGCACCTATAAACTCAATAAATGTTGAAGGTGCTTTTTGAATAAAATTTTCTAAAGCCCTCATGTCTGAATACTGTTTAGTTCTATTAGAGTATTGATTTGCAAAATAATCTTCTTTTCCATGGATTTTTACTTCTTTAATTCCTTGCAGACCCTGATTTAAATGTTTCATTCTGATTTGATCAAATTGCTGTCTAGCGTCACCCCATTTTTTTACATATTTTTTAGTTATTGATAAAAAAAGATAAATAAAAATTATTAATAATGGAGCGACAAATAAAATACCAGCAGGTTGAATATAAATTAAAAGAATTATCATTCCAGTTGCAAGTATAAAATCTGTTATTAGATGTATGAGATTACCAACAATGCCATTAGCTACTTGATTTACCTCATTGTGAGTATTTGAAATCAATTTTGAAGAATTAGAATCTAAATGAAACGAGTAAGACCTAAATAAATAACTATTAAAAACTCTTCTTGATAAATCAGCAACAATAGACCAAACGTACTTTGATTGAATATAATTCAACACAGTTACAAAGAATGATTTAATTGTAAATACAAAAATCATAAGCCCCATCGAATAAATGATGAGTTCTTCTTGGCTTGGATAATTTAGAAAAATGATAATATCCTTTAGAAAAGATATTTCATCTAGATTGTCACTTGTAATAATTGTTAGTATTGGCACAACAATACCTATACCCAAAATATCAAGGGCAGATGAACAAATTATTAAAAAGATAATTAGGTATAAAAACTTAATTTGTCTTTTAGTTAGAATTTTGAATAAAGATATCATTATTAATTTATTTTATGATAAGACTTGAACCAATCTATAAATTTTTGCATTCCTTGCTCAATTGGAGTTGTATTGCTTAATTTAATAATATTTTTTAATTTCTTATTACTTGCATAAGTCTTATAAACATCCCCTCTTTGCATTGGAAGTTTTTTTATTTTTGCTTTTTTACCAAGTTTTTTTTCTATTAGATTTACAAACTTAGATAATCTTATTGTACTTCCATTACCAATATTAAATATTTCAAACGGAGCTTTAATATTTGATTTTTTTGGTATTTTATTAATTAATTTTATAATGTTTATTGTTATATCATCTATATATGTAAAATCTCGATAATGATCACCAGAGTTAAAGAGATCTATAGTTTCTCCATTAATTATTTTTTTTGTAAATTTATATGGAGCCATATCAGGTCTTCCATATTCACCATAAACAGTGAAAAATCTTAAGGCGGTTATAGGTAAAAAATAAATTTTTGAGAAACTCATTGCGATAACTTCATTAGATTTCTTTGTTGCAGCATAAAAAGATTCTGGTGAGTCGGTCTTATCATTTTCATATAGAGGAAATTTATTCGATTTACCATAAACCGAACTTGATGATGCAAAAATTAAATGTTTTAGTTTAATTAAGTTAGACGCTTTAAGGATATTAAATTGACCTATAATATTTGATTTTAGATATAAGTCAGGATCATGTATTGATTTTCTAACGCCGGCTTGAGCAGCTAAGTGGATAACCCTATCATACCTTTCTTTCAGAAAACTTTCTTTTATTAACCTGTAATTATTTATATTTATTTTGTGAAAGGTAAATTTTTTATATTTTGTAAGAATATTCATTCTGTCTTTTTTTAATCCAGAATCATATTCATTGTTAAGAGAATCAATGCCTATTATATGGTGACTGGTTTTATCAAGGAGCTTTCTTGAAAGGCTAAATCCTATAAAACCCGCACAACCTGTTATTAAAATTTTCATTTGTAGTTTTAATGTGATAATTTCAAATTAAATAAAAAAATATAATAGTAAATATCATCTATATTTTATGAAGTTTATTTATACAGAAACTATAATAAGAAGTAAGATTAGCCAAGTATTTAAATTAAGAATGCTTCTTTCTTTTTTATTCGTCTTACTTTGTTTATATAAAATTAATGTCATCAACCAATTTCCAATTGATCAACGACTAGACAGTAGTGGATTTGCGAATGGTCATATAAGCGAAATTTTTGACTCTTGGTATAACTATGGCTATTACCCAGTAAATAATGATGTAGGCAAGTCCTTATCCAAAAATATTAATCAGAATAATTTGAGTCATATTCAGAATGAAAAGAACTTGGAAATTCGAATTCATACAGGCGCATCGATTATTCAGGGTGATTTTTTAAGAGTCTTTTATGTTTTGCCTGGCTACCTGTTCAATCAAGAAGTTTCACCTTTATTAATGAATAAATTAATTGCAATATTTAGTTTAATTATTTTTAATATAACTGGCCTTTTAAAAAAATGTTATAAATTTACAATTATATTTTCCATTTTTTTAGTATCAACCGATTATTTTATTTATGAAAATTTCTTTAATAATAATATTTTTGGATTACCAATTTCTATTTTCTTAATTACTTATTCGTCAATTTTAATTTCAAAAAATAAAAAATATTTTATGAAATTATTTATAATTGCAGCTATAGCAATATTTGCTTCAATAATGACTAATATAAGGACGGAATTGTCTTTTATCGTTTTAAGCTGTCTAATGTTATTTTTTTTTAATAATAAATTTAAAAATTTTGTATTATTTTCATTATTTTTTTTAGTCATATTTTTTTCAAGTAATAAATTAATTGATTCTTATTTTTACAAATTAATAAATAAAACAAATGAACATATCAATTTAGTTGGTGGTGTTGAATACGATGGTCCATTTAGATCCAAACATACTCTTTATCATCCACTATGGATGGGTCTGGGTGATAATATATATGGTCAAGAATTAGGACATAAATGGGATGATAATACAGCAAGGTTAAGAGTTGCTGAGCTAAGGCCTGACATCTACGAAAAAAAAGATATGTGTGGTTCTCGTATATGTAAATATATAGACGAGTATGAGGTATATCCGAATTACGCGGAATTTATGGATGGTTACCAAGAAACACTTAAAAAGGATATAATTCTTAAAATAAAAGAAAATCCAAAGACTTTCTATTATATTTATTTGGAAAAAATTAAGAATCAGTTTTTTAATCTCTCAAGTATCCATATTAAT
>MDTC01266408.1_pt1 | contig 21407 bp, 25 predicted proteins | sample 811181 | NCBI WGS metagenome assembly MDTC01 (sample SAMN05326644, study PRJNA326480) | marine metagenome | isolation source: seawater | place: Pacific Ocean: North | collected 2011 | reverse complement strand
GAATGAAAAGCAAGATCCTCATCAGGAAATCTATGAGCTAGTAAACGAAGCTAAACTATTCAACATACTAGTAAAGACTCCTAAACTAAGCAGGTTCTCTGAGAAGTTTGCCATCTTTGGTGATGACATTCAGTTTGGAGTTCGTGACGTTAAAGGTCTTACTGGTGTTACCGGTAAGAAAGTCATCAAGGCTATTCATGAAACGTCGGAAGAAATCAATAAGCCCCTACAAAATCTAACTTGGATGGATGTTCTCGTTTACATCGCACCTAAGATTACATCTACAGCTTTCAAGGCACTTGCTGGTATTGGATTCTTCTCTACCAAGTCAACTGGAGTGACTAGGAATCAAGCTCTTTACGAATACTTAATTTGGCGTGAGCTAACTAAGGCAGAAGTAAAATGGGTAACAGAAAACTATCCTAAAAAGAATTGGTCAAAACTGCAAGATTGTTTTAAAGATCTTTCTCCTACCAAGAAGATGGGCGGTGGTTGTAGCAACGCCAATCGTAGTCAGATTGTGTACGGTGAAATTGAAATGTTAGACAATCCACCATACGATATGTCTGATGAGCCGCAGTGGGTTATCGCAGAAGAAGTCAAACTCTTGGGTTGCCCAGTGTCGTATCAATATACAGATGCTATTGACGCATCAATCGCTAACACTACATGTCAAGAAGTAGCCAATGGTAAGTTTGGTAAGGATATTTGTATTGTAGCGAATATCCAACGTGTAGCTAATCATAAGATCAACAAGAAGGACAGCAAGCAGAAGGGCCGGATTATGTCGTTCCTAACAATTGAAGATGCCACTTGCTCTCTAGACAATGTTATCATTTTCCCAGACGCCAGAGACAAGTACCAGTTTGTCCTTTACGAAGGTGCCAACCTTATGCTCTGTGGCGAGATCGAGAAAGATAATTCATTTATTGTTGACAAAATTCACGAAATCTAGTTGCAAAAAACCGACTAGCGGACTATAATAAGGAGTACACATGAACCATTGTATTTTTACAGGGTATCTATTGTTTGACCCAAATGTGGGTTACGAAGCAAAGCCATCAGTTTGCACTTTTAAACTGGTGACATACGAGTACACAAGGAACAAGCGTGGCGAAAAGAAGCGTTACCCAACAACCGTAACCTTCCAAGCCTTTGATAGTGGTGCAGATGCCATCGCTAAACTAGGAAAGAAGGGGATGAAAATGACCGTACACGCTTCTGCCAGAAACGGAGTTATGAAAACCGAATCTGCGGACGATATTATTTTTAGGGTTAATCAATTCGACTTTGGGTGTCTAGACAAGGAATAAAATGAGAAAGAAACGAATCCTATTCTGTAGTGAAGCTACATTTCTAAACACTGGGTATGCCACTTATACTCGTGAGATTTTGAACTATCTCCACAGCACCGGTAAATATGAACTTGCTGAATTGGCCGCATACGGACAACGTAACGACCCAAGAGCAAATAACATTCCTTGGAAATACTACGGGGTCGCACCAAACACAGAGTGTGAGCCAAAGGCTAGTGAAGAGGAATTAAAAGTTTATAATTCTAGTGGTGTAAACCAGTTTGGCGAATGGATTTTTGAACACGTATGTCTAGACTTTATGCCAGACGTTGTGTGTGACATCCGCGACTTCTGGATGTTAGACTTTGCAGAACGCAGTCCGTTCCGTCCATACTTTAAGTGGGCAATTATGCCAACGGTTGACGCTCGCCCACAGGCTCGTCAGTGGGTTGCAACCTATGCGGGTGCAGACGCTTGCTTTACTTACTCTGACTGGGCAGGCGGCGTATTAAAAGATCAAACTGGTGGCGAAATCAATTACCTTGGTTCTGCACCACCATCTGCTCACCCAGCATATGCACCAGTGGCAGACAAAAAGATGCACAAGCTAAAGTATGGAATTGATCCAGACTACGGAATTATTGGTACGGTGATGCGAAACCAAAGACGCAAGCTGTATCCAGACTTGTTCGAGGCTTTCCGTAAGTTCTTGGATATGTCAGAGAATAAGAAGTATTATCTTTATTGTCATACATCTTATCCAGACCTTGGTTGGGATATTCCAGAGCTTATTCAGCAACATGACCTATCATCCCACGTATTGTTTACCTACATTTGTCCTGAGACTAAAAAGCCGTTTCCGTCTTTGTTTAAGGGTGCGGTAACACAGTCTCCATTCACCGGCAAATGGGGATCGACCCTATCAAATGTCAAGAACGGTGCATCTTACGAGGATCTTTCTTCTATCCAAAATCTCTTTGACTTGTATACTCAGTATGCTAACTGTGAAGGATTTGGTTTGCCGTATGTAGAAGCTGCCGCCTGTGGGGTTCCGGTTTGCGGCACTGACTATTCAGCTATGGAGAGTGAAATCCGTAAGCTCGAAGGTCATCCCATCAAGCCAGCAGCATTGTATAAGGAATTAGAAACTGGATGCTTGCGTGCTGTTCCTGATAATAATGCAGCAGCACAGTATTTCCTCGACTTTTTTGCCAAGTCTGAAGAAGAGCGTTCAGCAGAAGGCAAAAGAACCAGAGAAAACTTTGAGAAGTTCTTCCAGTGGAATCTTAGTGGTGGACAATGGGAAGCATATTTTGATAGTATTCAAATTCCAGATATTAGGAACACTTGGTGTGCCCCTCCAAGAATTCATCAGATCTCGCCAAAGCCGGAAGACGCTGCTAATGCCGATGCTTCTCAGCTTGCGAAGTGGTTGATTGTAAATGTGCTTGGCGATCCATCTAGGCTAAACACCTTCTACGAGTCAAGGCTTACAAGAGACTTGACCTATAGAACGGCTACTGGATCTACCGGTGGAATGTACTTCAATGAAGCGAGTGCAGCTTTTGATGGAATGAATCACAGAAGCCACTTTGATCTAGATGTTGCTTACAACAGCTTGTCACAGATTTGTAACAAAAGAAATCAGTGGGAACAAAAACGGGTTCAAGTCATGAAAGAAAGAGGTTTGATGCAGTGAAAGACGTAGTTATTACAGGATGTGCAGGACTACTTGGTTCACACTTTAGTCGCCACCTTTTAAGCAAGGGGTATAGAGTCGTCGGTATTGATGACCTTAGCGGTGGATATTCAGACTATTTACCAAAAGCAGAAGCAGATAAATTTGAGTTCTGGCCCATTGACCTAGCTGATAAGTGGGCAAGTAAACCGCTTGACAATATCTTCTCTGATAGCAAAAGGAATATTGTGGCGTGTTATCATTTCGCCGCCTATGCAGCAGAAGGATTATCGCCCTTTATCCGTCATTTCAATTATACAAATAATGTTTTAGCAAGTGTAAATGTTATCAATCAATGTATCAAGCATAATACGAAGATGATTTTTACATCTTCTATGGCTGTATACGGAAATCACTTCCCCCCTTTCTTTGAGCAAATGTCTCCACAACCAATCGACCCCTATGGAATTGCAAAGTACACGATTGAACAAGATATCAGGGTGGCTCGTGAGCAACATGGATTACGCTATAATATTATTCGTCCACACAATGTTGTTGGTATTTATCAGAATATCTGGGACAAGTACCGCAACGTTGCAGGCATCTTTATTCGTCGCGTCCTCGCTGGTGAACCAATGCTCATTTACGGAGACGGTGAACAGACTCGTGCGTTCTCTGATATCAAGTATTATATGAAACCATTCGAGGCTTTGCTATACGGCCATGATGATGAACTATTTAACATTGGTGCAGACAAGGCTTACACCATTAATGAACTTGCAGATACGGTTCAGCGTGTAGCTTGGCGAAACGGATTTGAAGCAGAGAAAAAACATGTAGAAGGTCGTCACGAAGCTAGACACGCTTTTTGCGACCACTCTAAAGCTAAGAATGATCTTCAGTTTAGTGACGATACAAATCTAGAAGAACTGATTGACGAAATGTTCAAATGGGCAATAGAGCAACCAGTCCGAGAACAAAAAGTCATGCATTATGAAGTAGAAGAGGGAATATATGACTATTGGAAGTAAGCTACAATTACCAGATGTAGCTGTATTTACCTTTTGCTGGGGCACAGAGCATGTAGAGAAATCTCTCAGAGCCATGCTGATTGCGATGGATCAGGTAGACTTCAAGCGTAGCGTCCTGATTACAGATAGTAGTAAAACAGATTTGTCTTTATTCGGTCAAGCTATTGATAGACACAGTATCGAAGTATGTGATATTAGTGTCGATCTCAATAGCAACCTACAGAATGATGATGACAATCGAAGCGGATTCTGTGAATCTTTTGTACAACAAACAAATAAATACATTTTTGATGATTTCTGCTTGAATGTTCAGCATGATTCGACTATAATAGATATAGGAAGATGGGACGACCGCTTCCTGAGCTATGACTATATTGGTGCCCCTTGGCCCATGAATATTATACAAGCGAGCGATATGGTTGCCGGTCGCATAGAAGAGATTCCGAACGTTGTTGGCAACGGAGGATTCTCTTTGAGAACACGAGCATTTGTAGAGGAATCAGCAAAACTTGGATGGGAACACAAAAATGAAGACCTCAATATCTGTGTTTTCAATTATGAAAAAATGAACTCCGCAGGAATTAGATTTGCACCACCGGGACTAGCAGCACAATTCTCTAAAGAACACCCAACACCTTACGGTGGATTCAATAGAGACTTACTGTTTACTTATAATTCATTTGGTTTCCACGGTGAGTTTAACACTGGCGGCATGAAATTTATCCAACATTACAATTTAGAAGGAATGGTATGAAGGTATTATACTTAGGATACTTACTAGAACAATCTGAGTGGGGCAATCTTAGCCAGAACTTTGTTCGTGCCCTTGGTGAATCAGGTGTTGATCTGGTGATTAGGCCAATTAGGATTAAGGATAGCGGTCAGCTACCGGGAGATATTGTGAAGTATTCTGTTAAAGATGTGCAGGATACAGATCTTATTATTCATCATCTTTTCCCAGATCATCTTGTGCGATGGGGCAACGGAAAGAACATTGGACTCATCACGCTAGATTTCTTTAAAATACAAGATTCATCTTGGGTGCAGAAATTTAAATTGATGGATGAACTATGGGTTGTATCAGAAGAACAGAAGAAGAATCTAGAGGCAGTAGGTCTAAAGAATGTTAAGGTCTTGACGCTGCCAGTTCATGATTCTATTTACAAACAGCAATTTACGATGCCTGCTCAGGCCAGACAACAGTTTGGCACTCTAGATGCAAAATTTAAAGTTCACCTTCCAACTATGGATCTTGAATCTCTGGAAAAGTCTGCATCTATCTTCTTCTCGGAGTTTGATACAACAGACGATGCAGGACTGCTGATTAGTTGCCCGCCGCAGCTACAGCAGCAGGTACAAGAAACAGTGTCGAAAGTTAAGAAGTCACTCAGACTAAAGGCTGATGAAAGCCTATACCCACAAGAAGTGATTCTGCCAATGCAGACAGAATCGGATATGTATCATATCCATTCTTATGCTGATGCGTCAATTAGCAACAATTCAACTTCTGGGTTCACACTCAAAGAAGTAGATGCTTTCGCTTTTGGTTGCCCAGTGCTATCACCTAGCAACTCTGCCCTTAACGAACTTTTCGGTCAAGACGAGACATCAGTAAACTTTTCTTATAAAATTTGTAAGAATAGAACATCGCCTTGGCCTGATATGTACAATGGTAAAGATTATCAACCTGTGATGTGCGAACTGGACGCAAGAGAAAAACTAAGAAACTTGTACGGCAGTTGGAAAGACAATCCAGTTAGCTACAAGGCAGGATGGAAAAGGGTTGGCATGGAGTTTGCCCAGAAGCACTCGTTCCAATCTACAGGAAACCAAATCAAGGAGTTTTTAAATGTTTAAAGTTTTGTCCATATTGAAAAAGATAGACAGAAAGGACAAGAAGTATAATATCTTGACCTTTAATACCCACGAGCGTTATCAGACTCAGCTTGCCAAGACTGGTCACAATTTCTACTCATTTAATTATGATGGTGGAAAAGAATGGTTTACTGAACACGCACCAATGCCAGAGAATCACTACCAACTTCCAAAGGGTTCTTTTTATCCGGGTGTGGTATTTGACTTTATTTTATGTCAAAGTAAATTTGGTCAGTTCCAGACTGTAGAAAAGATCAATCAAACATTCCAACTTCCGGTGATTTCCTTGGAGCATACGCTGCCATTACAACAGTGGCCCGAGCAACAGCTTACTGCATTTCAGAAAATGAAAGGTAATGCTAATGTATTCATTACTGAATATTCCAAGGAAGCATGGAAAATGCCGGGAAGTGTAATTTACCACTCGATTGACACCAATCAGTTCAAACCTTCTAACGTTGAGCGTAAGACACAGGTCTTGACTGTAGCACACGACTTTATCAATCGTGACTATGCACTCAATTATCAGGGGTGGGAAAGGATTACAAAAGGTCTTGAAAGAGTTGTCGTTGGCAATACTGAGGGATTATCCAAAGCAGCAGAGTCAGTAGACGACTTGGTTAAGCAATATCAAGAGTCTTTGGTTTATATTAATCCAAGCACTTTGAGTCCTGTTCCTACGTCAATGCTAGAGGCTATGTCCTGCGGCTGTGCCGTCGTTTCTACAAGTACGTGTGATATTCCAAATATTATTAAACACGGCGAGAACGGCTTTCTGAGCAACGATGAGGGCGAATTGAGAGGCTATGTAGAAAAATTACTGGCTGATCCAGAGTTGGCTCAGAAAATGGGTGCTTGTGCAAGAGAAACAATCAAGGATAAGTTCTCAGAGGAACGATTTATTAACCAGTGGAACAACCTATTTGACACAGTTTACAAGGAGCTATAATGAAACTTCAAATTCTTAAACATGAAGGACAGGAAAAGATTACTGGTTATGAATCAGTAGTTGTAGAACCCAATAAAATTGATCTAAGCAACGTGACTGATAACGAGGCAGAACAGATTTTGGCAGCAGATTGTGTGGATATGTTCTCTACACAGCATATTGGTGCTCTTTTGAGGGCACTAAGATCCAAACTTAGGCTTGGTGGATCACTAGTTGTTGGTGGAACAAGTGTTGATTTGTTTGCAAAAGCAGTTGTCAATGGATTGATGACCCCAGAAGAGGCTGCTGGTGCAGTTGATATGGCATCCTCATTTTCATCGCCAGAGATGGTGAGCAACACATTGACAGATTTGGGCCTCCAGATCCAGAACGTGATTACCAATGGTATTCATTATGAAATCTCTTGTTTAAGGGTGCAGTAATGGATCAGGCAAAACCATATTGTAAAGAATGTGTTTTTGCTACGGTGGATGATAAGTCCAAACAGACCGGTTGCAGAACGGGAAGGCTAGATAAATTCATTGAGATAGGTGAAGCGTATATGTCACCTGACTCTGATTACTATGTACTTCCCCAATTTTGCAACATGATGAGGCCAAAGGAGTGGGCTGAAAAGATTGCAGAGCATGAACTAGATGAAATGGAAGTAGTTGAAGATCAGATCGTTCCTATTATTGGTGTTTGTGTAAGGGATAATGGGGAAATTGAAGAACTTGATGAGACAGTGGAATCTCTACTAGAAATTGAGTATGAAAGCCCTAAGCTCAAAATCGTACTTTCGTCTGATGGCACAGGATCAGTAGCTAGACTAGCAAATCTAATCACAAGATTACAAACAAAGTGGAGAAATTCAGAGGTAATTTTTCATCTTGTTGATATAACGAAGGTGAAAGAAACAGAGGTGTTCCAGAAGATTGCCGGGGCACCATATTTCATTTATATTAATGCTGGGCAAAAGGTACACAAAGATTTTCTAAACACCATCAACGAGTCTTTGAATGAAAAGCTAGAGAGAATTGTTGTGTTTGAAAAGGATGGCGTGTGTGCTGTAAGGGGTAGTGTTATGAGGCAGTGTTATCTAGACTTTGAGGATTACAATAAGGCATTAGAATTTCTAATATATGAGACCAAGAAACAGGGGGTATATAAAGAAGTATGAGAAATACTAAATTTATTACATCTCCGAAATCAATTGGTAGTGAAAAACGTTCAGAGAACGTTACTTTTATTCTACTTGCAGAAAATCATGGCTACAGAATGAAATCTTATGGGCCAATTTCTCTAGTTAGACTAGGTGAAAAAACTCTGCTTGAAAGACAGATTGAAGCAATAACATCAGTGTTTATTAATTGCGAGATTATAGTTTGCTCTGGTTTTGAAACCGCTAAATTGTACAACTTTATTAGAAGTTATATCTCAGACAGTAATTGTTCTATAAGGGTTGTAGAGAATCAGGTGTATTATCACTCAAATTGCTGTGAGAGCTTGAGACTGTGCATGAGTAACACAATGAACGACAAAATCGTAATTTGCGGTGGCGGCGTTCTTCTATCTCCCGAATACTTAAAGTCGCTAGATTTAAGAAAATCATCAATAGTAACACAAGACTCCAACCCAGAGTCACAGTTTGAGTTAGGGGTTATTGAGAATGGCAATAAATTAGAGAATCTAACATTAGCAATCAAAGATCCGGTGTGGACCGACCTAATTTACATCAACGGCAAGATCCTGTTTAATTCACTTTACAGTCTACTTTGCAAGCCAGAGCTAAAGAATAAATTTTTGTTTGAGGCTATAAATTCTTGGACAGGAAAAAAGAGTCTAAATGTTGTAAAAAATAAATCAACACCCATTGTTAAAATTAGTAACATCAAAACTTACAAAAGGATTAATGAAGATGAAAATTTTGTTCCATGACTTTTCTAATATATTTACCACTGAACCACGATATCTACATACAGCGTTAGAACAGTGCCAAATTGACAGTCAGATTTGGAATAATCCACAAACCAGCGTATATGATGCACTCGACATGGCAAAGCCAGATATTTTGATTTCACACTATCAGGCACTAGATAACGACATTGTGAAATATCTTTCGCAGAACAAAGTTGAACTCGCACTTAATGTTACTGGTGCGACTAAGAATGTACTCAGTCAGATTGATGACCTATCAAATAATGTTAATATTAAATTAATATATGATAATACATATCACAAATCTATTTCTAGGTCTAAAAAAATAAAGTCAGATCAGATTATGCCAGCGGCGGATATCTTCTCACCAGTTCAGCCTGTTGAGCAGAAGTTTAAGTTAGGTATCTTGACATCTATCGAATCTAAGCAGTATGAAGACGAAGTAAACAAAGAGCCAGTTCACCACCGACTTCACCTTGGAGTCTCGGAAGACAAAGAAAGTCAATATGATCTAGATGTGGACATGCATCGTCTTCCAAGTATCATTAGAATGTACGATAATATTAGAATTGTAGATACTGTTAAGAATGTCTGTAGTCAGCTTTTCTTTGAAGCCTGTCTACACGGCCAAAATGTCAACATTATTGTGCCTGAATCTGAGCAAGAATCTTTCACCGGTTCTTTTGAAAAGGTATTCTCATCAGACCCGGAAGATGTAGAAGATCTAGCCACAGAAATTAAAGATCAGATTGTCAAGAATCACACGCCTTTTCATAGGGCTTCTCGCCTGTTGAAGTTACTCGGTGACACCGAAGGAAATAAAAAGGTAGAAAATGTAAAAAACCAGTTGCAATTTCAGTCTGTATAGACTATAATAGTGTATATGGAGGTAAATATGAAGTTGCTAGTACAATTCCCAACATACGGAAGAGCGGAAAAGTTCCTCCGTGTGTTGAACAAATACGTAGAGACGGTTAGCCCGCATCATGACGTATTTTTTAACATTAATTGTGATCTGAATGATTTAACTATGACAAGTGCTTATATCCAAGAAAGGATTAAGTTTATCTTGGCGAAGACCCCAAATGTAAGTGGCGTGGTTAATTATGATGAGAACACTAACAAGATCAGTGCAATCAACGACCATATCGACGAGCATGAGTTTGATATCGTTATTTGTGCCAGCGATGACATGGTTCCCAAGGCTTGGGGTTGGGACAATGAAATCGCGATTGCCATGAACGAACACTTTCCAGATCTAGATGGTTGTGTTCATTTTAACGATGGAAATACAGATGGGGAACTTATTACTTTTTCTATTCTTGGCAAAGCATTATATGACCATTTTGGTTACATCTATCATCCAGACTACAAAAGCCTTTATTGCGACGATGAGTTCACGCAAGAGGTGAGAAGTATGGGTAAAGAGAAGTACATCAATAAGGTTATTATTAGTCACGAGCATTGGAGCATTGAAGGATCAGAAAATCACAACGAAACTGATATCGCTGTGCAAAAGACTCTGTATTATTCAGGGCGAGATGGTCAAGTGTTCGAGAAAAGAAAGTCTCTAGGATTTCCAAAGGAAAGAATAACAAATGACTAAGTTGTTTGACAACGCTATATTTATTCACATCCCCAAGTGTGGCGGAATGTCAGTTTGGCTAAAGCACAATCCTCTGCACTATTCTGCTTTGGGTTTTGCGGATCAGCACGTAAGATGTGTAGATTATATCGAGAAATATTCATCGGAAGTTTTGAAAACATGGAACGCATATTCTATAGTTAGAAATCCTTGGGATAGATTCGTTTCTTGGTACACATTTCATCTTCCTAGCCATCGCGTATATCAAAAATATAACAGTTTTAGTGATTGGGTTAAAGATGGAGCACCGCATCATTGGTCAGAATACAAAGAAAGGTATTCTTTCAATCCCTATCAGCAGATTTCTTGGCTTACCGAAGATGGTTCAGCCGATGGCGAAATAGCTATACATCAGTCTATGATTTACAAGCTAGAGCATATTTCTAGTTTACTTCATGGTACAGAAAATAAGTCAAAGAGAACACCATATGTAGAATACTATCACGATCAGAAAACGATTGACATTGTTACTGAGATCTCACAATATGATATTGAAAGGTTTGGTTATGAATATAATCGCATTTAGTTTATGGGGCGATGTTCCCAAGTACACAATAGGTGCAGTTCGTAATGCGGAACTCGCTAAAGAGATTTATCCGGGCTGGGTTTGCAGATTCTATATTGGAAATGACGTACCATTAGACATTGTAGACTGTCTAAAAAAAGAGGGTGCGGAGATTGTGGAGTTTGGCGAGTCTGGATGGAACGGAATGTTTTGGCGTTTTTTCGCTGCCGATAATCATGATGGAGTTATGATCTCCAGAGACACAGATTCTCGACTTAGTGCAAGAGAAAAAGCAGCGGTTGACGAATGGCTTGCTAGTGACAAAGACTTTCATATTATGCGTGACCACCCATATCATCAGACAGAGATTCTTGGTGGCATGTGGGGTGTTCGTAATGGACTACTAAAAGATATTAGAAGGATGATTGTCGGTTATAATACTGGTGATTTTGATAATAAGTATCAGGTAGATCAAAACTTTTTAAGAGAGGTGGTGTATCCCTTAGTTAGAGATCATTCTATTGTTCACGATGAATATTTTATGGACCCTGACAGAAGACCTTTTCCAGTCAAGCGACAGTTTGCGGGCGACTTTGTTGGGCAAGTATATAACGAGCATGAGGAAATGCAGTTTTGAAGATCTTAATTATACAACAAAACGGTAAACATGATCTAAACAGGAACTTTAGAGAGTGCTTTTGCCTCAAACGTGGGTTTGAGCATCACGGTGTAGACGTAGATATTTGGGGTGAAGGACACGATGGTTTCGATGCAGAGCCAGATTGGAGATCCTACAATCTCATCTTTGCGATTGAGAACTGGGACTGGCTACCAAATATGAGCAATATCCGTCGCGTTCCTAAATTCATATGGGCGATTGACGCACACTGTAAAGGCCCACGAGTCTACGAGCGATATGGATTTGACAAGGTTCTACATGCCTCGCCTAAGTTTGCAGAAAAAGACTGTTGGCTTCCAAACTGTTATGATGACACTATTATCTATCCGTTAGAAAATTTACACTACAAAAGTTGCGGAATTGGTTTCTGTGGTAATGTAGTAAATAGACAACCTGCGATCAATCTGCTAAAGGCTAACTTTAAAGAATTTAGATTTGATGAGTTTGTGATTGGGTCAGACATGGTTAAGGCAGTCAATTCATATTTAGTGCATTGGAACGCTAACATTGGAGTGGACATTAATTATAGAAACTTTGAAACAATGGGTTGCCAAACAATGCTCCTAACCACCGCACATCCGGCCTATGAATCGCTTGGAATAAAGGATGGAGTGAACTGTCTAACTTATAGTGATACAGTGGAGATGATTGGTAAAGCAAAGTATGCACTTGAAAATCACAACCTCAGAGATGATATTGCTAGGGCTGGATATGAGCTAGTGAAGAAGCATCATACGTACAAAAACAGGGCACAACAAATATTGGAGATGCTATGAAAACATCAGTAGTTATTCCTGCAACTCCCGGTAACTTTGTATTCTTGAACTCTGTGATTCAAAACTACGCAGAAGGCACAGTAAAGCCTGATGAAATAGTTGTATCATTAAGTAATGGATGTTATGTGGATGGTGTAGATGCCTTAGAAAAAAGATTTAGCAGTGTTTTTGAGGACTTCAAAGTTCTCAGTCACGACAAGGTTATGGTTCAGGGTCCAAATCGTGACGCTGCAACTATGGCAACAAAGAACGAGATTATCATTTCCAACGATGCAGACGATGTTCCTCATCCACAGAGAGTAGAAATCATCAAGCACTTCTTTGAGACTCAACCTATTCTGCATCTCAACCATTCTTACCAAAAAAACTTTGGATGGAACAATGTAAACGTAGATAATATTAAGGTTCTATCGTGCGAAGAAACGTTCCAGCATCACTTCCCACTTTATTGTGGGCAAGAGTATAGAGGTCGTCGGCCAAATCCAAGAGAATATGGGTATCACAGACCTTACGGTTCTGATATCTTTGGTGGAAATGACACTCAGACTCATTGTGGTTGCCCAGCGTTTCACCGCGAAGTTTTTGATACGATTAGATGGAGACATACAGAAGAGCGTGCATGGGACATAGACTTTGTTTTGGACGTTCTGTTTACATTTAGAAAATCAATCATTATTGACAGTAAGTTACTGTGGTACAATACCGCTGGCAATAGAAGAAATACACAAACAGCCGAAACTTTAGGTCCACTTTATAGGAGATAACATGATTCCAGACAGTTTAAAAAATGCAGTTCGTTCACATAGGAATGGCATTACATCGTTTATTAAAACTTTGAACAATCCCAAGATCTGTGAGGTTGGAGTTCGTTACGGTATTCATTTTAAAGAATTGATGGCACCGAACGTATCGCTTGCTGTAGCAGTAGACCCTTGGAGACTCTTTGAGAGTCAGGCTTGTGACCCAGCAGCACCTTGGGGTCAAGAAGATCTAGACAAGCAGCACGACGATTTTGCAAGAGCATATGCTCAAGATGATAGGGTGACTATTGAAAGATTAGTAAGCCTTGAAGCAGCAGAAAAATACGAAGACGAATTCTTTGACTTTATTTATATTGATGCTAATCATGGGTATGAGTTTTGCAAGGAAGATCTGAACGCTTGGTATCCAAAGGTTAAAAGCGGAGGATACATCTCTGGTCACGATTATATCAAGCACCTTGACTATGGAGTTATTGAGGCCGTAGAAGAGTTTAAACAAGAGAATAATATTCCAGAAGAAAACTTTTTCAGAAACAACCAACGTTTTGCTTCGTATTACATTTTGAAGGACTAGACATGATACCTAGAAGAATATTTGCTTTCTGGACAGGAGATAACGTAATTGGACCAAACAGGCAAAAGCACTTAGAATCACTTCGTTCAAATTCTGGCTGTGAGGTTATATTGGTCACGCCGGAAAATTTAAGTGAATGGATTAATGAAGACTTTGACCATGAAATTTACAACAACCTGAGTCTTTATCACAAGGCTGATTATCTAAAAGCATACTTTGCATATTTTCATGCGTCTGGATATAGCGATATTAAAAATTGTAATTATGAGTGGGAACCTTATTTTGAGCAATTAGAATCTGCCGCAGATAATTTCGAGGTTATTGGCTATACAGAATCTGGTGGCGGTATATCACAACCAAAACATGCTATTGCTTTAAAATACAAAAATGCGGATGCCATATCAGGTGAGATGCAAAAAGCTAGAGCTAAAATATGCGGCGTATGCCACTACATATTTAGAGAACCAAAAAGTAAAATAGCTACTCTCTGGAGAGAAAGACAGTTTGAAATACTTAATTTTCACAGAGATACAATACTTAAAAATCCAGCACAGCACTATGCCCATGTTGCTGGTAAGCGAATCCACGGTAGGCACAGGGGGAGGAACCCAGTTAAAATAACGAACAACTACCCATTAGGTTGGGCAGATTTAGGTGGAAATTCAATTCATAAGATATTCTACGAAAACAACGATATTACATTAAGGGCTATGCCCGGACCAGTTGGAGGAGCAAGGGATTAATGACGCTTTATAATTTAAACAAAATTTCTGTGAAGGACTTAGAGCCAGTTATTACTGTCGAGTCTGACGTAAATACAGTATCCATCTGTAAGCATAAGAACAATGGCAGAATTATCATTCATCGACATGCAAACCGTGGTAAGATCAATAACTTTATCGAAAACTATGAGCTTATTGATAAAGAATATAACAGTAAGTTGATTCCACTTGACATGGAAAAAGCAGAGCAGATTTTGCAAAGACTGAAAGATGGTGTGCCCTACTCTAGTATCTATATTTTTTACGAAGATGAAGGCATGGTATTAGATGACAATACTCCAGATAAGTCAGAGCAAGAACATAAGTACACATCTACTGGTATCAAATTTTGGCGACATCAACAGCAGATGATGAGCTACAAAAACGATGAAGGTCACTCTGTCGTTTCAACGCATATTTCACCAGAAGGTGCGTGTAACCTCAAATGCCCTTACTGCTCTGTCACATACCGAGATACGCACTCTAGAATTGAGCTAGATGTTATTAAAGATTATGTTACAAAGTTAAAGAGCAGAGGCTTGAAAGCTGTCATTTTGACAGGCGGTGGAGAGCCTACATCTTACAAGCATTTTAACGAGCTTGTGCAGTGGCTCAAATATGACCAAGGATTGTCAGTTGCCCTGATTACCAATGGTACGCTGGCGAAGCGTGTAGACCCTAAGACTTGGGCTGCATTTTCTTGGGTACGAGTTAGTATCAATCTTTTTGAGAATTGGGAAAACAGAATCGGTGATAACTTTGAAAGAGAGCATCTTAGTCCAGATTGTATCGTTGGCTGTAGCATGGTTTACACTGTAGAGCATGAATCAACGTCAGAGATCATGACAGACAGACTAAAAATGTTTGAGAAGGTAAGTAAGATTGCGGATAGACTGGGTGCAAAATATATCCGACTTCTGCCAAACTGTTTGCTTGAACAAAAACATCTACTTGCACAACACAAGTCGCTAGACAATACGCTTGCACAAATTAAGGATGACCGATTCTTTCATCAGTATAAGATTCATGGTGCCCCAAATAGCAGCGTGTGTCATCAGGCTTATTTCCGACCATATCTTAGCGAAGAACCAAATACCGAGACGGGAAAGCCGGGAACCGTATATCCATGCGATAGCGTCGTCCTGAACGATGGATATGAACATTTCGCAGCAGAGTATCAGCTTTGTTCTCCAGAGAATATCCTAGATTTCTTGGATGGTAAAATTAAGGCAAAGTTTGATCCTAGAGAGAGATGTAAAGGGTGTGTATTTACAGACAATGTAAACATGCTAGACAAATTTAAGTCAGGTCTTTTGGATAGGTTTGACGAATTTAATCTACCGCTTGACCATGAGGAGTTTGTATAATGAATAGGTATGATGAGAACTATTACGAACGAGGTGTAGAGCTTGGTATCAGTGGTTATACTAATTACCGATGGATGCCAGATCTTACCATTCCAATGTGCCAGACTATTGCAGATTATCTTGCTCTACCAGTTGGAAGTAGGATTCTGGATTATGGATGTGCAAAGGGATACTCTGTCAAAGCATTTAACTCTCTAGGGTATAAGTGTGAGGGCACAGATATTAGTGAATACGCACTGTCTCAGGTTGACCCAGAAGCAGCGGCACATGTATTTCTGTACAATAAAGATAATCTATTTGGAAGATGGTACGATGCCGTAATTGCAAAAGATGTATTTGAGCATATTCCTCCAGAGGATCTATCTCTCGTTCTTCGTAATTTGTCAACTGTGACAGACAGACTTTTTGTTGCTGTGCCACTTGGTGACGGACAAAAGTATGTAGTGCCTGAGTATGAGAACGATGTTACCCACATTATTCGAGAGAGCAACTGGTGGTGGGCAGACATGTTCGAGGAAAACGGGTGGAAAGTGCAGTTCTTCTCATACCTATTAAAAGGAGTGAAAGATAACTGGGCACATTATCCAGAAGGAAACGGTTTCTTTGTTTTGAACTGTCGATAGGAGAGAAGATGAGAGTATTAGTTACTGGTGGAACAGGATTTCTAGGAAAGAATATCAAAGAACATTTGCCTAGATTATTAGGTGAAGAGTATAGCGTTAGTCTTATTGGTTCAGAACCCTATGACTTACGTTGTCAGCAAGCTGTGAGAAAAGCATTGGAATATTACAATCCAGATGTTATTGTTCATGCGGCTGGTTCAGTTGGTGGCATTGGTGCTAACCAAGAGAATCCGGGTAAGTTTATGTACGACAATCTTATCATGGGTGCAAACCTGATTGAACGTGCAAGAGTTAGGCAGTTGCAAAAGTTTATTTTACTCGGTACGGTTTGTGCATACCCAAAGCATACGCCAACGCCATTCTTGGAAAGCTACCTGTGGGAAGGATATCCAGAAGAGACAAACGCACCTTATGGTATCGCGAAGAAGTCTTTGATGAAGTTGTTGGAGACTTATGGTGAACAATATGGAATGAAAGGTGCAAACTTAATTCCTGTAAATATGTATGGTCCGCACGATCATTTTAATCTCACAAGTAGCCATGTAATACCTGCCCTTATTTTGAAGTTTTATAACGCCATTAAAAACGGTGAACAAGAAGTGGAAGTGTGGGGCACTGGTAAAGCATCAAGAGAGTTTTTGTACGCACCAGACTGTGTAGAAGCAATCGCAAAAGCTATCAAAACCAATGTCAGTTTAGAACCGATCAACATTGGGACTGGTAAAGAGATCACAATTCATGACCTAGTGACCGAGATTGCAGAACAGATGGGTTATGAAGGACTTATTAAGTGGCAAACAGATAAGCCTGATGGTCAGCCTCGCCGCTGTCTAAATACTTATCTTGCCGATGAGCGTCTTAGCTTTAAGGCAAAGACAGATTTTCAAACTGGACTAAAACAAACTATCGAATGGTTTTTGAAGGAGAACAAATAATGAACTTGGGATTTTACGTAGAGAACAATGGTGGATCACCAGAAAACACAGAGATCTATAACTTTCTAAATGAGCAGATTAAAGAGAGCAAGGTTAAGGATGCAAGCGTATTTTTTAACAGTATAAATTTTAATCCTGTGCAAACTAAGTTTGGAATGTTTGACGGTGCAGATGTGTGGAACTTCACTGGCACCTTGATTGCCACCTCGTTGGACAACGCTGTAAGGGCGAAGAAGGTTGTCAACAAGTCAAAGGTGGCTTACATGTACAACGGTCAAAAGCAGAATGTATTTCAGCTTACCGGTGTAGCGAACATGATGCCAGTTATCGTCCGAGACGAAGCGGCAGCAGCAGAGTTTCGCAGAGTGACTGGTAAAGAACCTGTGTTAATGGAAAAACTAAACGTAGACAAAATTAGAGAGATTCACAATGACTGATTTTGACCAAAAAGTAATCGCACTGTATAATGATAAGAATCAAAGTACATATGAGATCGCTAAACAATTAGATACTTACCCAAATAAAGTTAGACGAACACTAATTAAACATGGGTATGAGTTGAAAGATAAGAGTGCGGCACAAAAGGCTGCACTTAAATCTGGTCGTAGTTCACATCCCACCGCTGGCAAGAAAAGAACTGATGCTGAGAAAATCGCTATCAGTCAAAGTCTAGTGAATTACTGGGATGAAATGAGCGACAAAGAAAAGGCTCGTAGAGTTAAGCAGGCAAAAAGTAATTGGAAAAATATGTCTGCAAAACAAAAAGAAGAAATGCGAGCTAAGGGTATTGCTGCGATTAGAACTGCCGCAAAGGAAGGTTCTAAAATGGAGAGATGGGTAAAAGAGAAGCTAGAAGAAGCTGGTTTCTCGGTCAGGATGCATGTTTTGATAATTCCGTCAGAAAATCTAGAAATTGACTTGTATATTCCTGATTTGAAGACTATAATAGAGGTAGACGGGCCAAGTCATTTCTTACCTATCTGGGGAGAGGAAAAGCTCCAGAAACAGGTAAATGCAGACTTGAGAAAGTCAGGTGCCCTATTAAGTAAAGGATATGCAGTGATCCGCTTGAAGTCACTGGGACAGGAGAGTTTGGCTAAACGTGACCAAATGCTTACATCTGTAGTAGATACAGTTAAGAGTATTTCTGATAAGTTTCCGCCAAAGTCTAAAAGATTTATTGAGGTTGAATAATGAGTGATGATTTGTTTGAAGGTGTAGGACTAGATACCCCAGAAAATGTTGATACTAGTGTAAAGGATGAGATTGTGACAGAAGGACCAAGCCCTACTGATGTAGAGTGGAACGATTATGTTCTAGGATTGTTTGATGAGAAGGAACTGTATGATGGGCGACCATTGTGTGCAGGTCTTAGGAGAGTGGCAGAACTTCTGCTAGGAAGGATCGTTGTCAGTAGACCAACTCAGGTGTTTCCCCCCACAGAGGGAGATACTATTGGTAGGGCTACTGTTATTTGGGAAGTAGTGTTTGAAGATGGTAGTGTATTTAGTGATGTAGCAGATTGCTGGGAAGGCAACACAGACGACACATTTTGCGTGTTTAACACCGCTACAGCAGCAACGAGGGCTGAAGGGCGTGCTTTAAGAAAGGCTCTTAGACTCAAGACTGTGGCCGCTGAAGAGATGACCAAGAAGAATACTGCCAGTATTGTACGTAGTATTAGCCAAACTAAGGCGATGGCAAACACAGACGGTGAGTATGATGACTCATCTAGAATGACTGATCCACAAGCTAGATTTATTGATGGCAAGTGTAAACAGTTAAATATAGATGTGGAAGCATTTTTTAAGGAGGTATTCGATACGAATGTAAAGCGTAAAGTAACAAAGAGTCAGGCCAGCGATGCTATTCAGTTGTTGGGCGGTGATTATCAGAAAGACAAAAGTTTATATGCTAATTTTATGGGTTACAAGTCTGATTGGAGGGACTAAATGAAGGTAAACTACCAAACTAGGAACGGTCGTCTAAGCGTTCAGCTTGAGGGCGACTCTCAGAAAGAGATTTTCGAGCAGATCTCACGTTTCCAAGAAGTGTTCGAGGAGACTGCATGTGGTAAATGTGGCTCTGACAATATCCGCTTCGTTGTTAGAAATGTAGATGACAATCTATATTACGAGCTTCGTTGTGGCGATTGCGGAGCAAGGTTGTCCTTTGGTTCTCATAAGAAAGGGGGTGGTTTGTTTCCAAAACGTAAAGATGGTGACAACTGGCTACCTGACCGTGGTTGGGTAAAGTGGAATCCCAAAACTGAAAAGAACGAATAAAGGAGGCTAAAGAGAAAGGGGTGGCTAATAACCACCCCTTTTTTGATTAATCTTCAAGCAAAGAGAATATTAAAACAAGAATCGGTCCCACCAACCCTGTGAGGCACCGAGGAAATAAATACCTACCAAAATGCCACCAAGTGCTGCTGTTCTTCTAACCAGCTTATGTCGTCTGATAAAGCCATGACAGCGGCAAGCACAGCTTGATCTGTCGCAATCTTCTGGGCAATCGCATCTTTTAAATAGTGGCATAATCGTCTCCTTATAGGTACTCTAGAGTAAAGTAAAGACCAAAATCTGTCTTGCTTCCGATAGATTCTGGTGACGCACTAAGGGCAACGTACCAATCGTGACGAAGCGATCTAACTGCCTCGCCAGAGTTACTTTGCCAGTTTGTATAGATCCCAACGGTTTCGTCGAGAGTCTCATCTGCACTGGTATTGAGACCGCTAACACCCGGACCCGGAGTCATGGTGAGATCAGTCATGGCAAGACCAGAAGCATATTCAGTCCAAGCATGGGCACCTGTCGTACCTCTAAACACAAGAGGACCGATTTCGTTATCAAAGTCAACCCCTCGCGTTGGATGTGGGTGTCGAACTTCGTAAACCTGAGTAGTTACACCGTTTGCGTGCTGGTCGATATCTGTTCTGTTAAAGATTCTGAGCTTGCAGTTTTGAACTCTAACTGCCTCATCATGCTCAAAACTAATTTTTAGAGGTGCCTCTTTATTAGGAATACCAGAGTTTCCAATAGCACCTGCACCTTGGATCGAACAGCCACTGTTGGCAAAAACATCAGCAGTCCCCGGATCGAACTTAGTGTTACTGACCGTAACTCCAGACGCAGTTCCGTTAGCATTTGTGACAAATGTCGCAGTTTGATACTCACCAACAGGGACAGAAATACCAAATCCGCCCCCAAAAAAGCCCAATCCAGAGCCTTCCGTGTGCTCAATCAAGCTAGGCAACCCCGCCTGATTGTTAGCGTGAAATGTAATCGTAGCCATGAGAATTGTTCTCCTATTATGTAAAGATTAATCTATTTATTATACACGAAAAGGGGTTAGTCAACGCCAATATTGAGGCGAATGAATTGTTCATCACATTCTGTAATATTATAAACATTCCCCAAGAAATTATCGTTTGCACCCTGCCAGCAAAAACTAGTGTCATTTTGCATCATTACAAATACGTCATATGTACGATCAGGACTTCTGTTTTCGTCATTAAACGTATAGTTTAGGGTGTTACTTCCAACAACCCATCCTTGAGAACCATCTTCGCCAGCATCAGAATGAGGTGGATCTAGATCTGATGAAATCTTAGGAATATCACCCTCAGTTGGATGCTCTAAAAGTGCTGGCTTGGTATCTTCCTCTTCAATCTCGCCAATGTAGGCTACAGGCCAAGCAGCGTTCCATCCACGACCTGTGCCCCCAAATGTAAACAATCCAATACCAGCATTAACACCGCTGAATAAAGGTGTCGTAGATGCAACACCATCTTTGGGATTAACCCGTCTACTTCTATTGAGCTTTTTCAGCTTCCAAGGGTATCCAAGAGGCTCGCTTGCTGGTGGATCTTGAGTTCCATCGTACAATTTTCCTGCATCGTCAGGGTTTGCCGACCAAACAATACCATCAACACGGTACAAACTTCCGTATGAGGTAGCGAAAAGGTCGCCAAGTCTATATCCAGAGCCAACAGAAGTAATCAATAATCCGTGAGACTGAGGATTAGGTGCCCAGT
>MDTC01033995.1_pt1 | contig 21415 bp, 17 predicted proteins | sample 811181 | NCBI WGS metagenome assembly MDTC01 (sample SAMN05326644, study PRJNA326480) | marine metagenome | isolation source: seawater | place: Pacific Ocean: North | collected 2011 | reverse complement strand
TAGAAATTGAAAACAATGAAGACCCTAAGGAGGAAGCACCTGTATTGATGCCACCGGAAGAGGACGTACCTGAACCCCTCATTGAAGACCTCCCTGGCGTAGGTCCAGCGACTGCAGAGAAACTCCGTGAAGCTGGATTCGATGAACTCCTTGCACTTGCAGTCATGTCACCTGGCGACCTTGCTGACCAAGCAGAACTCGGTGAAGCAGTTGCTACAAAGATCATCAGCGGTGCGAAGAAGATGGCAAACATTGGTGGATTTATTTCTGGTGATGCACTCTTAGAGCGACGCCGTGAAGTCCTCAAACTCTCCTCGAAGGTTGAATCGATTGACGATTTACTTGGCGGCGGGTTCGAAACCCAAGCTTTGGTTGAAGTCTACGGTGCTTTTGGCAGTGGTAAAACACAGATTGGTCACCAACTTGCAGTCAACTGCACGCTCCCAATGGAAGAAGGTGGTTTTGATGGTGATGTCTTTTACATCGACACAGAAGACACGTTCCGTCCAGAGCGAATCTCACAAATGGCTCGTGGGCATGGACTTGACCCTGACCAAGTCCTCAGTCGAATTCACGTGGCACGAGCATACAACTCCGCTCACCAAATGCTCTTGGTTGATGAAATCAAGCGCATGAGTAAAGGACTCAATGTCAAGATGATTATTGTTGATTCGCTTACCAGCCATTTCCGTGCTGAATTTATCGGACGGGCTATGCTTGCAAACCGCCAGCAAAAGCTCAACCGACACCTCAAAGACCTGAAGCAACTTGCTGATGTGAACAATGCACTTGTCTTGGTAACCAACCAAGTTCACTCGAAACCTGATGCAATGTGGGGAGATCCAACCAAGCCTATTGGTGGACACGTTCTGGCACACGCTTCGACATTCCGACTCTATCTGCGCAAAGCAAAGGGCGGGCGAAGAATTGCCCGATTGGTCGATTCACCAAACCTACCTGATGGCGAGTGTGTCTACCAAGTCACACAAGAAGGTCTTCGTGACTGATGGTGTTGGAAATACCCCCTAAAAACCGATTGTTTCGCGCTCTTTCGTTGCGGCACATTCAAGGTCACTTGGGTAAGCATGACTCTCATGCGACACTTGATTGAACGGGTATTAGAACTCACTGAGTCTGAAATAGCAACACCTTCACCTGCTGCTCCTCCACTTGGAGAAGGCAGTGAAGTTGAACTTCAAGCACTCTTGGAATCACTGCAACCTCGAATACGTGTCTATGGCGTAGGTGGAGCAGGATGCAACGCAATTGGACGACTTTCAGAAGAAGGGTTGTTTGAAAACTCGTATGTTACGGGTTATGCAGTCAATACCGATGCTCAAGCCTTGCTGATGTCTCCGATTGAAGAAAAAGTATTGATTGGACGAACGGCTCGTGGCCGGGGAGCTGGTGGTGACCCAACAAAGGGAGAGGCTGCTGCTCTTGAATCTGAACAGGTTCTTCGCCGAATCACCAATGATACACAACTTGCAATCATCACAGCTGGAATGGGTGGGGGCTCAGGCACAGGTGCTGCCGGTCAAATTGCTCGACTTGCAAAGCAACAAGGTGCTATGACCATAGCAGTCGTGACATATCCTTTCCAATCAGAAGGAGCTCTTCGTAAGCAAAATGCCGAGTGGGGTCTTGAACGCTTGAGAGAGCATTGTGACACTATTCTCGTCATTCCAAACGAACGTTTGTTAGAAATTGAAGGTGTCAAAGATTTGCCAATTTCAAGTGCTTTCAGAGTTGGAGACGAACTACTTGTTCGCTCAATTACAGGTGTTGCAGAACTTCTTACGATTGACGGTATGGTCAACCTTGACTTTGAAGACCTGCGTTCAGTCATAAACTTTGGAAGTGGCGTTGCTATGATTGGATTAGGTGCTGCTTCTGGACCGGGTCGTGCAGAAGCTGCAACAATGGAGGCGTTGCATTCACCGTTGCTGGATATTGATGCATCGGATGCTCGAGGAGCACTCATCAATGTCGTAGGTGGTGCAAACCTAACTTTAGGTGAGGCAGAACAGTGTGCGAAGATCATCAAAGAAAAGATTTCACCACACGCTCAAATTATTTGGGGTGCGGCAGTGAAGGAAGAGTTGGAAGAAGAATTGCGTGTCATGCTCGTATTGACTGGAGTCAAGAGTGAACAGATTCATGGCGCCAGTGAAAACCGTCAACTTAGGGCATTACGTAACCAACAAATTGAGTTTGTCAACTGATTACTTCACTACGAAGTAAAACAGGATAAAGATGGTAAGAAGACCTCCAATAATAATCGAATAATCCGTTACGTTGTACGGTTGGTCAACAATAGGTTGAACCAAGTCACCATCAAAGCTTGAGCCCGGCACGGTGATGCCAAACCCATCCCAGTGGTCTCCCATTGAGTTTTGATTACCATTGACTGCATTTCCATAAACGATAAATTCAGCAGATGTCGTGTTGTCGAGAGGAGAAGTCCAAGTCAAATTCCATACTCGTTGAGCGTTACCTTCACTGGTATGCGTCCAGCCATCATCGAGTTGTTGTACGTGACTCTGATTTTCAAACACGACCGTTCCAGCATTTACCAGAAATCGGAACCCGCCTTGTGAGTCATTCGATTGTTCAACTGTGCTTTGAATGTGGACGGTCAGGTTGTATGTTTGATTACTCTCAAAAACCGCAGGTAGGCCGATGAGTGTCGTTTCTGTAGCATTTGAAGCACTCCCGTGGCATAAACAGCCATTGTTAGCGCTCTGACCAACTCCTGCAGGAAAACTTTGGCTTACTGAAAGACCGAGCGATGAAAACAACAGCAGGACAAAAACCCAATGCAAACGACTGAATCCCATCTATACTCATTGAGAAGTCATGGCGGGGCCCATATGACCCTTTCCCTATTTCTTGCTCGTATTCCTACATAATACATCGCCTCCTTGAGCACAATTTGAGTCATCGGAAAAAAACATTCTTTCATGTAGTAGAAGATTGAACTTAGATACGGAAGTGGAAAGATGGGACCATGGGATACAGTTACAGAAACGCAAGAAAACGACGCCGAAGAAGAGATCGATATGTTCGCTGTTCTTGGTGCAGTTCAACCAACACCCGTGCAAGTTCAGTCGAATTTCAACGCGCCCATGACCACAACAAGTAACGATCCACTCGCAGCCTTCATGGACGATGAAGAAGAAGAAACGCTTTCTGCTGATTCTCTCTTCTCGATGAACGATGAGCCGAGTGCATCAATCAACATGTCACAAGAACCAAGCGCCACTGTTTCAAATGTTAGCGAGCCACTTCCAGTTGTCTCGACTCAACAAACAACTCCTACCCTCTCAAATGAAGTTATTACTGACCTTCTAGAAATATTGGTGAAAAATGAATTGCAAGCACGAGTTGAGCGTGGAGAAAATTGGCTCTCAGATCTTCCTGCACAAGCTGTTGCCGATATCGAATCTGCTAAAATTGTTAAACAACAAGAAGCATACCACCTTTCCCTCATCATCGATATGGTTGGAACAGGTCAGGTTCGACCGTTTGCCACTGTCCTCTCTACAGGAGATGGGGTATTACCAGTAAACCCACCATCTCACCTCTCACAATCATGGCTCCCATTGTATAACGCCCTAAGAGAACTGTTGGTTCAAGCAATGAGTTCTCTCTCAAAGGTTAACGTTGTATCGACGAAAGCCGCTGCTTAATCTCGGTGAACGACGACGCTCGAGGTAATCTCGACATCGACGAACATGTTTGAAACGCTGCACAGTTTTTCATGACTTTTCTCGACAATTCTCTCGAGGAGTTTTTCAGGAATATCTCCCTTTACATGGTAAATCATTTCAACCGTTTTGAAGACTCGAGGGGATGTTTCTGCACGCGTACTATCAAGTTCAACCCACACTTTTGTGAAAGGTCGTTCCTTGAGTCCAATGACAACATCAACAAGAGAACATGCGCCTATCATTTGAAGCGTAACCTGCATTGGAGAAGGACCATTTTCCCAATCCAATTCAAGACTTTGTCCATTCGAATTCGTGCATAAAAGACCATCTCCGCCCGTCCATTCCACTCGTCCCTGCATAGAGAGCCGTGGGGCGGTTCATTCTTGAAGGGGATGCATGTGCGTGTAACTGATTGCTATGGCAGGAACACCAGTTACAATGAACGACGGTAAACTCATTATTCCAGATGACCCAATTATTCACTATATTGAAGGCGATGGAATTGGAATTGATATTTCTCCTGTGATGATGAAAGTCGTTGATGCTGCAGTTTCAAAATCCTATGGTGGGGAAAAGAAAATTGTATGGTCTGAAGTTCTCGCTGGTGAAAAAGCGTTCAACGCCACAGGTGAATGGTTGCCACAAGCAACTTTGGACGCCATGCGAACTGGTTTGGTTTCCATCAAGGGTCCTTTAACCACGCCTGTTGGTGGTGGGATCCGTTCACTTAACGTTGCATTGCGACAGAAACTCGATTTGTATGCATGTGTCCGTCCAGTTCGCTGGTACGACGGAACGCCTTCGCCAGTAAAATCTCCTGGCGATGTTGACATGATTATCTTCCGAGAAAACAGCGAAGACGTTTACGCTGGAATTGAATGGGAGGCAGGCAGTGATGGAGTAAAGAAACTCATTGACTTCTTACAAAATGAGATGGGTGTTGACAAAATTCGATTCCCGAACACTTCTGGAATTGGTATTAAGCCAATTTCACAAGAGGGGACTGCTCGAATTGTTCGTGCTGCATTCCAATACGCAATCGACAATGATAAAGAAAGCGTTACACTTGTCCACAAAGGTAACATCATGAAATTCACTGAAGGCGGATTTAGAGATTGGGGCTATTCATTGGCCAAGGAAGAATTCGGAGCTGTAGAACTCGATGGGGGGCCATGGTGCACTTTTGATAACCCTAAAACTGGAAAAACTATCTTGGTCAAAGACGTCATTGCTGATGCAATGCTCCAACAAATCATCACTCGTCCTGCGGAATACTCCGTTCTAACGACTATGAATTTGAATGGAGATTACATTTCAGACGCATTGGCTGCTCAAGTAGGCGGTATTGGTATTGCACCTGGTGCGAATATCAATTACGATACTGGAATATCTATCTTTGAAGCCACACACGGAACCGCTCCTAAGTATACTGGACAGAATAAAGTAAATCCTGGATCACTGATTCTCTCGGCAGAAATGATGCTACGACACATGGGTTGGATTGAGGCGGCAGATTTGATCGTCAAAGGTATGGAAGGCGCTATCTCGGCAAAGACCGTCACTTACGACTTTGAACGCTTGATGGGTGATGCAACACTTCTCTCATGCAGCGCCTTTGGCGATGCGATGATTTCACACATGTAATGCTCATTTAAGCCACGCATTCAATGAACGGCTGTTCTTGGCAATTCCAAAGCCAAATTGTTCTTCAAAGGCTCGTGCTACGAGTGTAAAATCTCCATCGCGTGTAGCGACGAGAACGGTTCCGAGATCTTGCAAAGATTGCGTAGCAAGTTGAGCGGCTATGCACATCAAAGTTCGGTCTGGAGCTTCCGGATAGATGTCTCTACCATTGAGGACAGTTCGAACAGGCTCTCCCCGAGTTCGCTTCATAGCAGTAATTTCTTCATATATTTCCGAATAATCAAGGAGGAATGTTTCAATCGATTGCTTGATTTCACTGGAGTTTGCGTCAGACTCAATCTCTAAGTCAAGTGGACGCCAAGTGTTGTAATCTTCAAGAACTTCGTTTGTCAATTCAGTGAGTGTTTTTTCATTGAAAATCTTGTCGAGCAATTCTGGAGACACAAGTGAATCATCAAACCGACTTCTTAGATGGTTGAGGCCAGAGGCTATACCGATTAATTCATGCTTGACGACGTCAGGCAACCACAATTGTAATTTCTTATCTCTCGCCTTACTCAGAAGAATTTTGTGGAAACTTCCTTGCCCTTGGAGATCAAGACTAATTTCTCCGACCAGATGCAATTTCTTTGCAATACGATCAATCAAAGCATCAACGAGAATGTTCGTGTCGATAATCACCAATGGAACCAAAGAAAGATTTCGCAGATAGCGACGAGAGGCGTTTGGAATTTGCGATTTATTGACGGAGAAGAGAGATAATTCGGCTTGTTGTAAACTTCGAATTTCACTCGTGTTGAAGAAAGAGCTGTTTTGTGCCCGTTCAAGGAACATCAAACCATCTACAGGTCGAACTTTCGCAGCTTCACTGGCGAGCGAATACACTTCATCGGTTGAAGGTGAGCCGTATTGCATCAACTGATTAAAACGGGTGTCAAAGGTATTCTTCTGTCTCCTACGGGTCTTGTGCAAAGAGTTTGTTGCAGCGGTAACACGGCCACAGAAAGGATCTGTAGGAAGAGGACGAGGATGTTCGTGAGGATAGGTTTTGAGCATGTCTAAATCATCTTCAGCATAGTAAACTCGGAGGGACTCTACCATTTCACCTTCTTCGTTTTCTTGAGTTTCCATTTTAGTCCTCTTAACGAAGTCCTTCAGCAAACGTGTAGCTAAATTTGTGTCTTTTGACTTGGCCGTAAACGAAACTCGTAGATACAATTGGAATCGTTGTGTAATGGCGCTCTTTAATGCTGGTTGAGCATCGAGTAATTCAACCGCTTCACGCCATTGTTCAGCGAATGCCAAATGAATGAGTGCTTTACGATACAAGATGAGTGAATGTTCGTAATCAAACTCATCATGATCTCCAGCCTTACGGTAATCACGAGCCGCATTCAATTCCTCTTTATTTGAGGCGTAAACAGCAGCACGAGCGAGCGTATGCCATGGAGAGAGTGCATCGTGGTTTTGATACCAACGAACAAGAGCAGGTAGTCCAATATCATGTTCCAGAACAAGATGGCGAACACTGTGAATCATGCCGGTTGGAATGCTCTGGTTTCCTAATAATGTGTTGAGTGTTTCAATATTCTCGTCATCAGAGTTTCCGTGCTGAAGCATCAAAGCCACGTGGTTGAGACGCAGGGTCGAGATGACTGCATTGAACAGAACGCGCTCCATGACTGAAAGGTCTGCAGATGCAATACTCTGTTCAAGATTTGAAAGGTGGGTGGAAGAAGCGATGCCACTACCACCGTCACGTAGTGCTTGACGAATTGGACCAAATGCCAAAAGTCCCTGCTTGTCAAGTACGGTAGTGAGGCGTTCATCTTCGATATTTTCACCTTCAAAGAGCATGAGCAACGCTTCAGAGGTTGATGAAAAGGAGTTCGGCGCATCAATACTATGGATTTGGGATAGGGCCGTTCTTCGTGCTGTTCGAACATTGAGCCAGAGGTCATTATCGCTTCCTGCATCGAGTAAATGCGAGACAAGAAGAGTTTCAAATGGATGAGAGATTGGTACGAGGTCGTTTGATGTGATCATCTGTGCGAGAAGGTTCAATTCCATTGTTTGAGTGTAGATGTCGATAAGAAGCGGGAAAACACTCTCCCATGCCTCGCTTGACTCGTTGGAAATGTGCTTGGCAGCGAGCGAGCGGACGGTTAAGGAGAGGCCTTCCATCTGAATGAGAGCCACCAAAGCACCATCGTCGAGAAGAGGCACCTGCTGCAAAAGCCAATCATCAACCTCTTGGCTTGAAAGGTCTGCTAGAAGTGGGGTCAAAGTCGAAAGTTCGGTGTTGTGGTCAAGTTTGAGACTGGTGAGAAGTGAGACTGTTTCTTCTGTTTTACCTTCTTTATGAAGAGCATTCAAACGCCACCACATGAGCCTTTCAATTTGAACTGCATTGGTTGTGTGCTGGTGAAGCATATCGAGGCCTTCAGCAAGTTGCTTCGAGGATAGTTTTGCTGCCTCTTCTGGAGAATTTTCCCAAGCGAGAAGTTGGCGAGCGGCAGCGAGAGAATTATCTCCTTTTGCCGTCCTTGATTTTTTCCAGTTGATGACTTTACCTTGACGAAGAGAATAAAGGTCATTCAATTGTTCTGACAACTCAGCGTCAACCTCTTTCAAACGTTCAAGGGATTCGGTTGGATCTTGATTCGACGCTAATGCGAGAAGGACACTCAAAGCACAGGCTGGTCCTTCGAGCTGTAAGAGAATTTTTGCAGGTTGAAGTGGTCTGCCAGAGGACAATTGAGAGGCAATATTGCGGAGGGCTACTTGTGATTCTGAATCGGTAACTGCTGGAGAAATTTCATTCACTGCCTTGATGAGATCTTCGGATACAAACGGATTGATGAAAGCTGCACTGAGATTGATTTTCTTACCTGCCTTAGCCTTGCTAACTTTTGCTTTTGGAAAGGCAGCAAATTGGCCGAGAAGCGCTGTTCTTTGAGCGAGGTCAATCCATACAGGGTGCACGCCTTTTTCCAAACACGTTTCACGAAGTGAGTTCTCTGTCACTTCCCATTGCTCATCCCACTCATCTTTGTTGAGAAGTTTGTGAATGAGCAAAGTGGCAAGTCGGTATGCGGGGCTGTACTCAGAGGGAAGGACCATTTCTTGAGCTGTAGGGAGTAAATCCATTGGACCAGAAGCGCCTTTCCCGCCTCGACGACTGCGACTTCGTCCACCAGAATGTCGCCGTCTATTTGGTGTGTCTGAGCCTTCTTCATCAGCAGCAGGAAGTTCCGTTTCTGCAATTGCCAAAAGAAGAATTGGGCGCCACGGTTTCTCGAGTAATTGCCAATCTGGAGTTTTGACAACTAAAGATTGGCGTCGAGGTTTCGTGACGTTGGTTTTGAAAGCAACTTCAAGACAATTTGCCATATGAGCCTCTTGCATGCCTCTCCCCCCTCTCTTGGGGGTCCAACCTACCCGCCTTCAACCCACCGGCAGGGCCATCTTGGACTGGAAAGTATTCCTTTTTTGAAAGATACCTGAGAACATCCTCACTTTCTTGGATTCTGATAGATTTGGCCTTCTTGACAACCTATTGAATGGAAAGTTCCTCTTCACGATTCGCCCACATCTTCAACCACGTCTCGAGATTTGCGTCAACGCCAGGGGGTTGAATTCTACAACCGCAAGCATTTGCGTGCCCTCCACCTGTAGGGTCCATTGCAGTCGCAAGCCGTGAAAGGTCATAGCGGCCTTGACCATTTTCAAGGAATGAATTGGCATAAAAACTCGCAGATAACGCTGGACGCTCAGGAGTTTCAATAGAACCATCTGCGTAGCCGTGAATAATGCAGCAAGCATCTGCTTTTTCACCTGCCCAAGCAGTCACTAAATAGCCGTTTGAACGAACGCCTTTTCCATCCATTCGACAAACAGCAAGACGGTCGATGATTTCGGTATGGCGCTCAACAACCCGTTGTGCATCCTCGCGCTCTTTTCGTGCGCGTTCAATATGCGGAGTGATTTTCGAGTCATGAAGAACTTCGTTCAAACTGGCTCCTTGGGAGAGAAGCGTGAGGACGTATTGCATATGTTCCGGTTCATTGAGTGATAGGGAACGAGAGAGTTGGAGAATAGGGCCGTCTTGAATAAATTCCTCACGAGTGATTCCGCCTGAATCAAGGGCGTCAACTACGGGCATAATTTCTTCCAGGTGTGAGAGATCCAAATAGGGATTCAATACATCATAAGCAAGACGTGCTGCTGATGGTGTGGCTTCCCAGTGACATGTACCCCCTTCTGCAGCAAACTTTGCCTCTTCGGCTTGATTGGGGCGATTGGTAAGATGATGATCCAAATACCAGCCGCACAGGGGGTGGAAAGGAAGGTCAACCATTGCAGTAGAACGATCGATGAGCGAATCGATTGCACCTGAACGGATGAGTGCCGCATGTGCAAAATGCACGGTTGCTTCGGGGTTTGCAGCCTTAAGAACGGCCGCTGCACACAGTCCATCGAGATCTGAATCAGCAATAATTCGAGTGAAAGCAGGCAAACCTGCTTTTTCCAAGGTCGGAGAAGAGGATGCCATGTTGGGTGGCGTGTGCACATTCCGCAAGAAGGTTTTCAAGAGTCAATTCGCCACAATTGACTTGACCTATCGTTGCTCTGCTTCATTCATGGAGACCTCGTGCGGCATCGTCTTGGTCAATTATGGGACTGTTCTTTTACTGCAGTATCCGCAGGGACACTGGGACTTTCCAAAAGGCCATGTTGAGGAAAGCGATGAGGACCATCACGATACTGCTCGGCGGGAACTTCGTGAAGAAACCGGAATAGATGAAATTGAATTCATCCAAGGATACGTTGAACGAAGTGAATATTCATACTGGCACAAGAGTCGTAAAAGAACAAAACAGGTCTATTGGTATCTTGCTGAAACTGAACGATTAACTGTTCAATTGTCCGTTGAACACCGGGGTCATATGTGGCTTGACTGGGAACAGGCAGAAGAGCAACTTTCCCACGATGCGACACGAATTATTCTTCAAAAAGCCCACGAGCATATGAAAAAACTTGGAAAGGATTAACTCAAATTTGCTTGAAGTCTTTATCGCTTTCACTTTGTTTTCGTACCAGAGATGCAATCCCACTTTCCGGACCTCTGTGTCCTAATGGCTTCCAAAGCGCCTCTTCATTTCCGAGGCAGGAACAGACCCATCTTCCAAACACAAAGAGCCAATCAGAAAGACGATTGAGATAGACAAGAGTCAGTGGGCGGACCGCCCCCTCGCCTTCTGTTTCCAAAAGATGCAGAACGCGCCGTTCAAGCCGCCGAGTAACAGTTCGGGCAAGATGAATTACAGATTCGGGACTTTGCCCAGAAGGAAGAATAAAACTTGTCAACGGTTCAAGCTGTTCAAGCCAAGCATCCATTTCTTCAAGTAAAACTGAGCATTGATTGTCGTTTAGAACGACCATACCTTCTGGCAACTGCGATGGCGGGCAAGCAAGTTCAGCTCCAAGGTCAAAAAGTTCATTTTGAATTCGAGGTAAGGCCTGATTGGAAATGGATTGTACTCGCTTAATGGTCGAACTACTTCCTCCATCACTGTGAGGCGGTATCCTACGTATTTCCATTAAACACATACCAAAGAGGGCGTTCAATTCATCGCAGGTTCCAACTGCTTCAAGTCGAGGGTCGGACTTTGAACGGCGTGAACCATCAACCAACGACGTCTCGCCTTCATCTCCAGTGCCCGTGTAGACTCGCGTTATTCGTACCATCTGTCCTGCCTCGGGCTACCCCAAGTCATGCTTCTATGAGTGGCTTTCGGGCAAGGAAAGTAGAATGAATGGGGTGATACCATTCAATATCCTCTTCCCCAAAGCGCCATGAATACAATGCAAGGTGCTGATCAACCACCCCATACCATTCTAATCGTCCAGGTTCAAGACATGCAATACGCGTCCCTGTCGATTCAATTTGCGCAGTCACATTTTGCCAATGAGTGACCAGTTCTGCTAACTGCTCTGCTACTTCAACAACATGTTCACTTTCAGCATCTAGACTTTCAAGCAGCACTTCGAGTTCTTCTGTGAGGTCATGTGCTACATCGCTCATGGCTTGCAATTCGGCTAACATACGCGTGACTTTGGGGAGGTTTTTGCGAGCGTCTTCGATTGACACAATCCGAGCACCTTTTGGAAGTTCGCGCAAAGCCTCTTCCTCATCGGCCAGTGAACATACGTCCATAGGTCGTCCTGTAAAGAAAGGAAGATCTGAATGTTCTTTCACATGTGTTCCTTTACTTGGAGGAACTTCAAGTCATCGGAGAGGATGTTTGATTTTCGGCGTTTTTGGGGGGTCAAGGAAATAATCGAGCAACTTCTATCAAATCGCTGAAACCGGAGATTGGAAACTTGGAACGATTTTGCGAGCAACTTTCATTACGAGAACTGATGCGAGTCCCGCCCAAATAAACAGTTCAACAATCATAACTACGTAGTAGACTGGCCCAAACTGTTTCAAGAGAACAATGGCATCGTAAGGAACGCCGTAAAAGGCCATGTAGGCTGCTTGTGAGAGAAGACTTGAAGAGAACCAAATGACGACTGCAAACCAAAAAATAGTGCCTAATTTCCAGTCGTCTTTCTCCACAGTTTCCTTTGCCATGTGTTAATATTGTTTTTCAAACACTTAAGTTCTTTGTATTCCTGTATACCTTTTTGATGCAACATTTCCATAATATGCCTTGAAAGGTAATTTAATTACCGGAAAAGGGATTATTCTTGCTCGGATAGGTCGAGTGGCGGTAGCCGCGAAACTGCAGATGGATCAATTTTTTCAAGCGCTTGATGTATCGCTTGTATCCATTCAATTGCAACAGCATCTTCCCCTCCTACTGAAAGTAAAGATTCAAGCCATTCATTCGCAGTCGATTTGTCTTCTATGAACAAGTGAATACGGTGAAGTGCAAGATAAGCCATTGGATTAAGATGCTCTTCTTCAGCATCCCATCCCTTCTCAAAACATGCGATTGCGCCAGCCTCACCATCTATTTGACCACGTTGAAGTGCAACCATTCCAGCTTGGCTCCAAGCAAGTGGCAGTCTGCCAATCAAGAGTCCACGGAAAACCAGCCATGTTTGGCCACCTCCAAGCATGACGAGTGAAAGAAAACCAGACCACTGCTCAAACTGATTCAGGCTCTCCCATGTTTGAATCATTAATCCACCTACGCCAACACAAAAGAAAAATCCAGAAAAGGGAGCAAGTAATACCTCTCTTCGGGTGCGAACTAAATGATGAATACCGGCAAGTAAACCGAATGATCCTATCGCAGTAAGCAGTACAAGATGGCCGGTGACGGTTACTGGATTCGGGGCCATTTGACCGACAGCGGCCAACGATGCGACAGAAAGAATGAACAAACCAAATCTTCGCGACGGCCGAGGGAAAGGTTGGCTTTTCGAACCAATGAACAACAGAAGGCCGATAACTGCTTCAAAACTGATGAGTATCCATTGCAGAGTATCCGTTTCGAATGTAAGCATACTATCCCTCCAAATCATTCGAAGAAACGGCGCTTTTTGACCCTTTGCTAAGCCTTGTGATAAGCAGTTCCCCGAAGTATTTCAGTAGCTCGATACAGTTGTTCAACCAACAAAACACTTGCGAGTTCATGCGGAAATGTCATTTTTGAAAGCGAAAGACGTTGAGCATGTTTTGACATTCCATTAGGCGGCCATCCTTGTGCAGGCCCAATGGCGATGTGCGTTTCTTCGCCGGCAATGTTCCAATCACTTACTCGCTTTGAGAATTGAATTGAATCCAGTATTTCTCCACCCTCGTCCATGTAAACAAGCACACCTTTCTTCTTTTCAAGAAGAGCAACATACGCCTCCAGTGATAACTTGTCAGAATGATATTCTATGCGGATTCCGCGTGCTACCAAACGTTGAGAATACATTTGGATAAGTTCGCGATTAGCCTTCTCTTTCGGCGTGCCATGAAGGTGAACAGTAATCCTTGCCATGGTTTCGCCACTGCGTCCTTATTGATGAAGTCACCACGCCCTTCGCACAAAATCTCATAGGTAATGGCCTTTAATCGAGAAGCATGGGTTGGTGGCCGTTTGGACGAAAAGCGAAAACAAATCGCGCTCCAGTAAGTGACCCGTTATTGAAAGACAACAGGATAATGATTTCTGAACTTCGAGATGCTTGCGAATTAAATTTCGATAACCCCGAAGAAGCCCGCAGACAAATCCGTAGAATGCAGGTAGAATGGAGTGATGCAGCTCAACTTGGAATCCTTAGCGACGTCAACCGAAGCGGACTAGATGCACGAGCATTTCGTTTACTCACGTGCGACGACCGAGAATGGATGGCTTGGCTTGACAATCTTGAATTTTGGAAGCCAGGTTGGAAGCCTGAGACGGCTGACGAGGATTGAAGAAGGGGTGGCTCTACGGGTAAAACAATGGGTCAAACACCTACCCTTCACATGCTCTACACCTGCCCATTTTGTTGGAAGGTTCGAGGGTTAATTGAACACCTAGAATTGGATGTCGATTTCGTCGCAGTTAACGGAATGAGAATTAAGAAAGACGTTAGTTTTGCAGGTGATTGGGGCAAAGTGCCAATATTCACAGATGAAGCCGGCGGTTACCATGTTGATTCTACACCGTTGCTCAAACACATTGATGCAACATACAATTCCGGTAAATTAGCAGCCCTTGGTGATGCTGAGCGTCAGGCGGAATGGCTTGAGTGGTCGGATACGAAAATGTCGAAAGCAACCATCCCAATTTTGTATGGTAGCATCGGTTCCGCATTGAAGACGACCGTACGTATTTCCAAGATTGAAAAGTTTGGGTTCTTTGCTAAAAGGTTGTATGCATGGGCTGGATTCCCCGTCATGTGGGGTATAATCGCTCGAAAAAGAGTCAAAAAAGATGGTCGAAAACCCAAGCAACTGTGGCACGATTTATTGACGGAATTTACCGACGCACACGAGGGTAAAAATTTCTTTGGAGGTGAGAGCCCTGACTTGGTTGATTTCTCCGTATTTGGTTACATGAGGTCCATATCTCCATTCCCCCAATTTGCATTATTGCAAGACCATGAAGTGGGCATGGCGTGGTATCAACGCATGGAACAATCCATTTGACGAGGTGATGTTTTGTCAGTTCAATATCGAGGTATTGAATTCGTGCCTGCAGAAGCAGGAGAGGTGTTTCTTGGTACTGAAAAAGGCGGCTGGATATATGGTGGCCAACGACCTCGACACGAAGTTCGATGTCCGGAATTCTATGTGACAAAAGCCGTTCTATCACAGCCGCAAATGAAAGAATTGCTCAGCATCAAAGAGGGTGATGTCAAATTATCAGGCGAACATATTCAGCATATTTGTCTCGATTTAACCAAAACACTCGATGCTGCACATTTCGGACTCGACGCATCAAAAAAATGGGAAGTTCGTTGCCCAAGCGAAGGAGAGTGGACGCGGGCGAATGAAATGCTTGAACTAAAATTAGAACCTGGTAAAATTGAAATCTTAGCAGATGGTGTTTCAGATAATTATCGTGGAGCAATGATGGATGGTCGACCGCGTCCGTTTGAAGGGTTGGGGCCAATGGCTCGCCATCGTGCTGCAGTCGAGGCGCATCCACGCCAAGAAGGTGTCACTGCACTCTCAAGTGCTCCAATGGACCGAGAATTGAGCGAGATTGTCATCCGACTTGTCGTTACGCCAATACGGGAAGGCGATGCTGTGCGAGTGCCGCTGAATGCTGATTTTTCTGCGAACATTCGCGGAGAGATTTTCTGGACTATTCTCCTTGGCGTGATCCCTTCATTTGCGATCCCTATCGCCCGAGGAATGGGTGGCTACGCAATTACTGGCTGGGCAAATTTACTGTTTGGAGGATTATGTGCAGGTTTTGTTACCGGTGCTTTTTGGCGACCTCGTAGACCGACGATTCTCTACGAAGATGCTGAAAATTAACCGTCTTCATTGGGCGTAACCAGAGTCTCCCAATATGAATCTTGACGGATTGCATCAGCAGCACAGATTGCTGCCATATTGACGATGTGACGAACACCGTCTTGGCGAGCAACAAGTTGGACCGGTTTGTCCATTCCTTCAAGAATCGGACCAGTCATTTCTGCATCTCCAAGTTCTTCAAGTAATTTGTAAGCAATGTTTGCGGCGGCAAGGTTTGGTAAAACTAGGACATTTGCTGGACCTTTGAAATCCATGAATGGGTATTCTGTTTGAACATCTCCGTTGAGTGCGGTATCCGCTTGCATAGGACCATCAATTACCAATGATGGGTCGAGTTCACGGGCAAATTCAATCGCATCTTCAATTCTCTCTGAGCGTTGAGCTCGACTTGAGCCAAAATTAGAAAATGAGAGCATTGCAACCCGTGGAGCAACACCAAAACGACGGGCAACTTTGGCTGTTTGAACCGCTATCTCAGCCAATGTACGGCTATCAGGATAGACATTCACCGTTGCATCTGCTAAGAAAATTGTTCGCCCCTTGACATTCATCATGTAGCATCCAACAACACAATGGGCATTTTCATCAGGCCCTATGAGTTCAAGAGTGGGGCGCAAAACATCCCCATAATTGCGACTAACGCCGCCCACAAATCCATCGGCGTCACCATTCATGACCATTTGACTTGCAAAATAAGGCCGGGATTTGAGTAACCGGTGAGCATCGGGGTAGGTCATGCCTTTTCGGCTGCGTCTTTCCATCAACTTTTCAGCAAAAACCCCTTTCCTGCGTTTGTCTTTTCTCGGGTCAAAGACCTCATATTCGAAATGTAAACCCAGTTCGTCGATCATTCGCTCAATACGTTTTACTGGACCCAAAAGAATTGGGTAACAGATTTTCTGCTCAACTAATTGGGCCGCTGCACGTAACACTTTTTCATTATCCCCTTCTGGGAAAACAATGCGCTTTCCTTTACCGCGAACTTGGTTGATGACGTGCCTCATAATCGAATATGAAAGACCGAGACGTGCTTCCAATTGCTCACGATAATCTACGATTGAAAACTCATCGGGTTGAACAGCGGCTACACCTTCCTCAACAGCCGCTTGAGCAACTGCTGATGCTTCCCAAATCAACACTCTTCTATCGAACGGTTTCGGAATGATATATTCCGGCCCATACTGCATTGTTGCACCATCATAAGCGGCTGAAATGTAATCCGGAACGGGTTCTTTGGCGAGTTGGGCAAGTGCGTGTGTAGCAGCCATCTTCATTCCTTGAGTGATGTCTCGAGCGCGCACGTCCAAAGCTCCTCGGAAAATGTAGGGGAATCCCAGAACATTGTTGACTTGATTTGAATAATCTGACCTACCTGTTGCAATAATTGCATCTTCGCGAACCTCGAGTATTTCCTCGGGGGTAATTTCCGGAGTTGGATTAGCAAGTGCGAAAATTATTGGCTTATCCGCCATTGTAGCGACCATTTCCTTCGTGACAAGACCACCTCTTGAGAGCCCGAGCATGACATCTGCATCACGTAGAGCGTCTGCGAGATCACCGGCCTCTCTGTCGTGAGCGAAGGGGGCTTTGTATTCATTTAATTCACCAGCCTCAAGACGGGCTTTCGTAACGATTCCTTTGCTGTCAACCATTGAAATGTTTTCACGCTGAACCCCGATTGCAACGTAGTGATTAGCGCAGGCAATCGCACTTGCACCTGCACCGATGACGACGACTTTAATCGAATCAAGGCTCTTCTCTTGGAGTTCAACAGCGTTCAGTAATGCTGCAGCAGAAATGATTGCAGTGCCGTGTTGGTCATCATGCATAACAGGAATATCGGTTGCTTCAGCAATTCGACGTTCAATTTCAAAACACTCTGGTGCTTTGATATCTTCAAGGTTAATTCCGCCAAACGTTTTGGAAATATTGACAACTGTTTCAATAAACGACTCAGGGTCTTCAGTATCAACCTCAATATCAAAAACGTCAATATCTGCAAAGGTCTTGAGTAAAAGCCCCTTGCCTTCCATTACCGGTTTACTGGCAAGTGCTCCAATGTTTCCTAATCCGAGAACTGCAGTTCCGTTTGAAATAACGGCAACCAGGTTTCCTTTCGAAGTGTAACGATATGCATCTTCTGGCCGCTCTGCAATGTCAAGACACGGATAAGCGACACCAGGTGAATAAGCAAGGCTCAACTCGTGAGCTGTTGAATGTGGTTTGGTTGGTACAACCTTGATTTTCCCACGGGGTATTGCTTCGTGGTACTCCAGTGCTTCTCTTCGAAGTAGGCGCTCTTTTTTATTGAGTTTCATACTTCGACCTTACCTGTCGAAGGAGGTCTTAGGTTTGAGTGTTGCGTGATAAGAGACAGAGTAGGTGACCGTCTGAACACATCACCGTGTTTTCGGTACTCTATCTCTTTGGATAGAATATGCACGAGAATTGAGATTCTGCGCGAAAAGGTGGGATTCTATGATATCTTTTCGCACGATTGAGGGACGCGTTCAAATACCCTAAAACTCCGATTGGGGTTAATGAACCTCAATGCGAATGCTGCGGCCCTGCCTCGCGATTCTCGAAGAGCACTGCTCTTGGTCGTGCTGATGCTGCTTTCATCGGCTGCTCCATTGCTCACATTTACGGGTGTATCGGCTCACGAATCGGCATTTGACACCATTTGGCCTCAAGAAGGAAGCAATGACACCGGATGGGTTCAACTCGACGCGGTTGGAGCAGACCCTTCAACCGGCGGACAAGCAAGCGCTTCATGGACCTTAGAATTCGCTCCAGGAGCGGATTTGTCAAATGTTTCGTTCCAAATCCGGGTTGATGGTAGCGATGGTTTGATGATTGAAGAGCCAATGCTTGTAGCAAGCGATATTGGCGTCAATTTACTCGACTGGCGAGGCTTAGGAATGCTCGGCTCCCAAGACAGTTTTGCAGGTCCGAACCCGTATACGGGTCGAATGAATCCAAACAGCGACTCAGGAGCAACATGGACTCTTCCTTCTGATGCAGAAATCACTGAACTTGTTATCGAGGCACTTGCACCAGTTGACCCTGTAGTGGCACTTGCACCCTTGGAACTCAATATCATAACGCATGCGATTCATCCGGATGATGGACGTATGTATCTCGCCATTGATGATGTTATCTTAACCTTAGATTACGCCAACGATCCGATTGTTATTGACGTCCTTGAATTTGATGCTGATATCCATGATCTGGTAATGGACCCCGCCAACCGGTTACTTCACGTTCTCACATCAGACAGTATTTTCCACGCCTTTTCTCTTGATGATACAAGCGAACAAACTGGGCTTCCAGTCCCTTCAATCAATCAGCTACCTCTCGACAAATTCATGATTGCCTCTGATGGGAATGTGTATGCTGCAAACCAAGACGGTGTTGCTCAGTGGGATGGTTTGAGTTGGAACTTCCCAATGACAAAATCCACATCGGGTGCAGCTTTGGACATGATTGAAGTGAACAATATCCTCTACATTTCTTTTGACGATGAAGGAGTCGTAAGATGGGATTTAAATTCCGGTAGCGCCCTTTCAACCTGGTCGACCGCTAACAGCCTTCACTCCGATGAAATTACTGAAATGATGGTTTCAGGAAATCAACTCTTACTCGCCTCACCAAGTGAAGGTTTAGCACGATACGATTGGAGTTCTGGCTTCTGGCTTTCAACATGGAATGATGGGAACTGGCTCACCAGCAACACCATCAACGGAATGGCTCGATCTGGTAATGATTTATTCATTTTGAGTGGAGACACACTGCATGAATACGATACGAGTGTTGGCGTCTTTGGCTCCACTCAACCGATCACGAGTTTTGGATTGACTGGAGATGGGCGCGACTTCATTGTTTGGCCTGCTGCTGGTGCTCGAGCCCCCGCAAATGAGACATTGTTACTTGGGAACGGATTCGGTTCATTCGCTGAATTAACTCCGGGTTCATCGCCTCTTCAAACCGGTTCGCTTCTGATTGGAAGTGGCCCTACTTCATCCGGCATGCAAGACGCAACTGAACTGAATGGAGTGGTCTTTGTCGCTGCTGATGACTACATGAATCGATTTGACACACAAGCCTCACGATGGCTCCAGCCCGTCTACATTGGAACAACCGTCAACGATTTGATGAACGACGGTTCACATGTATTCATTGCTTCAGAAAACGGATTGCATCAAATGCACAATAACGGAACATTGCTACAAACATGGGATTCCACGAACACCGGGCTGCTCAGTGACGATATAATCAAAGTTGATTCAGATGGCTCAACTGCTGTTGGAATTACCGGCGAAGGTCAAATGATTGCTGTCGACCTTACCGGCAGTGCTACGCCCGCTACACCCGAATATGATACAGAGGCTGTTGATTTGGCGTTGTTCAGCAATATCGTTCATTTAGCAACCGATGGCGAGGGCATACTTCGCTACGATTTGTCAAACGCCACATGGCTCACTCCGTGGATTTCAACCGGAGTAAACGGGGCAGATAATGTCCCTGTGGCCGTTACTGGAGACATACTTTACTTTGGAATCCCTGGGTATGGAGTTGCTCGAAAAGACCTTGCAACTGGTGAATTGATGACGCCTCTGATAACCTCGGGTAACGGTCAAGGTCAAGGATCTTCAACCGGAATACTCCCGAGCGATAATATCTATGCTCTCGAGGCGGATGGAAGCGACCTCTACATTGGAACCGGCAATGGCGCAGTCAAGTGGGATGGTTCAAGTTCTTCTTCATTCCAAACAGGCCGGAACTGGGATACACGACCTCAACAATATTTTGATTTCGCTGTTTCAGGTGGAACCGTCTATGTTGCTACGAACATTGGTGTATGCGCATGGTCGAGCAGTCAAGTGTCTTCTTCAGACCCGGATTGCTTGAACGTGTATGATGGTATGCCAAACTGGGCAACTTACTCTGTTGAAGCAGATGGTTATGGATATGTTTTCGGAGGCACAACATCTGGAGTCGGCATTATCACTGCATCTCCTTACGAAGTTATTGGAGAATGGGAAGCTGGAGAACAAACCCAAAACGCACCTGTTGAAGTCATTGGCGATATCGCTTACATCGGTCTTGACGGAATAGGTATTGCCCGCTACGATATGCCGAACAATGCCTGGCTTACTCTTTGGACTGAAGACAATGTATTGGACGGTGGAAACGAAGAGGTAACTGGCTTAGTCGCCGATATCAATCCTGGACAAATCTGGATCGGCGGTGATGACGGTTTCCAACTGCTCAATACGACGACTGGAGCGGAAGTCTATGATATAGAAAAGTCAAGTAATTTGTTTGCCGGTAACGGCAATCCCCACGACATGATTGTCGATGGAGACATCATGTACTACAATGACCGCACCAGCAGCGATAATGTATTCCGCATTGATATTGCCAACTATGCGAGTTTGAGTTCCTTAGATGCTGGAGCTGAAGTGAATGAAAACGGTGGCGACGTAAACGGCATGAATATCGTTGATGGCAAACTCATGGTGAGTGTCTCTTCTGGACAATGGTGGAATACTGATGGTTCTGGTGGAATTGCGCAATGGGACATTTCAAGCGGATCATGGGAGAACAGTATCTTGCCGATTGGGCAGGTAGACAGAGTCACTGCATACGAATCCACCTCTGGCAACATGTGGGTTTCATGGGGTGAAAGTAACCTCGAACTCATCGCTCCTAACGGTACGACAATAGACACATGGGATGATGATGACTTTGATTTCCCAATCCGAGAAATACTCGAATTCAACGGAGAGGTTTTGTTCGCAACCGAAGACGGTGTAGCGCGATACAACGAGACCTCAAACCAGTGGCTTACGACTTGGGAAGAAGGAAACGGACTACCAAATAATGCTGGAAGTAGAATCTACGAATTATGGACAGATGGTACACATCTTGTCACTGGCGGTGGCGATGTCAATGGCTTTGGACAATTCCAAGGCGGGGCAGTGTCACACTGGGATGGAACAACATGGAATCAATTCGACTTAGGACAAAGCGGAACACCAAATGGCTACCCGCTTTCTATGGCTATGTGCGGCGGAGT
>MDTC01269716.1_pt1 | contig 21420 bp, 18 predicted proteins | sample 811181 | NCBI WGS metagenome assembly MDTC01 (sample SAMN05326644, study PRJNA326480) | marine metagenome | isolation source: seawater | place: Pacific Ocean: North | collected 2011 | reverse complement strand
GCGCTGACCTGGCGCAGGGCGAGGGGGTTGAGGCCCACCGCAGTGGCGATCGCCGCGGCGTCCTGGTCCTCGAGGTCATGCTCGTCCAGCAGCTCGCGGGCGGCTCCGACGTCCAGGGGCGGCACGCTCACGGCCACCTCGCCGGAGACCCCGAGCTGACGGCGGCTGGTCGCGACCACCAGGAGGTCCGGGTTCGACCGGGTCCAGCGCGCGAGGGGCTCCAGCTCGCCGACGAGCTGCTCGACGTTGTCCAGCACCAGCACGGCGCGACCGGCATGGCGCAGGCGCTCGTCCGGGTCGGTGGAGGGCCCCATCTGGGAGGCGACCAGCTCGACGAGGGCCTCTGCGGACGTTGCCGCGACCACGTCGATCCACCAGCCGTACGCGAAGCCGCCCGGGCGGCGCCGCACGACGTCCGCCCAGGCGCGCACCAGGCTGGTCTTGCCGATCCCGGCCGGTCCGAGCACGCACAGCACGCCGGAGCGCCGCTCGCTCATGCGATCCAGCTCCACCAGCAGATCGTCGCGGCCGACCAGGGCGCAGGTCGGCTCGGGCAGGTGGTGGAAGACCCGGCCCCGGCTGGGGAGATCGACCGGGCGGTAGCCGACGGGGCGCTCGCCGCGCCAGTGCAGGACGGCGCGCTCGGGCGTCAGGCGGTAGCCGTCGAGGGAGGCGACGAGGCCGACGACGTCTGCATCGAGCATGCCCCGCAGGCGGCTGATGGACGCGTGCAGGGCGTGCACGGCGTGGGGCGGTCGCCAGGGGAGCTCCCAGACGCGCTCGTAGAGCGCTGCGCGGGGGAGGGAGTCCCCGTGTACGGCGATCTCCCTCAGCAGTCGATAGAGGAGTCGGCTCCTCTTGAACCGGGCGATGCGTCGCCCGTCGCTCCACAGCTCTCCCTGGCCGTCGCAGAACACGAGCGGGGGGCCCGGGCCGTCCGCCAGCGGCTCTGCCTCCTCCGACAGCGCCGCGACCAGCTCGCGACCGAGAGCGGACGACGCGACCCCGTGGAGCTCGGCCAGCAGCGCCATGCGGGTGTGGGGGTCCCGACTCTGGGAACGGGCGCGCCACTCGGCGTGCATGCGGCGCTCGTCCAGGGATTCGACGGACATGGGCGGACTGTACCAAGGGGTGGATCGCCTGGCGATGACCGGCCGCCGCTTCGTCCGGCGCCCCCTGCCGTCGGAGCCCCTCCCCGGATCGTCGAGCCCCACGGCATCGACTGCCGTCCTTCCTCGGGCGCCCCGGCCAGGGAAATCTCCGGGACCGCCACGACAGGCGTGGCAGGGAGCCTCCGCCTGGTCTACAAGTCGGTGTAGTGCAGGATTCCCACTCCACTGCCAGCCTGATCCAGGAGAGCTACCGGCGGCTGCGCCAGCTGGCTCGCCAACAGCTCGACGCGGGCGGCTCGATCTCGCCCACCGATCTCGTGCACGAGGTCTTTCTCCGCATGGAAGGCCACGAGTGGGAGAGCGACCTTCACTTCCGGCGGACCGCGGTGAAGGCCATGCGCCAGATCATCGTGGACCGGGCGCGGCGGCGCGGTGCGGCCAAGCGCGGGGGCGGCGCGGTCCGGGTGACGCTGCGCGGGGTGGGGGAGGTGGTGGACCCGGTCGACGCGCTCGCGCTGGACGCGGTCATCGCCAAGCTGCACGAGGCCGATGCCCGCCGCGGACAGGTGGCGGAGCTGGTGGTGTTCGGCGGGTTCTCCCAGGAGGAGGTGGCGGAGCTGCTGGGGGCCTCGGTCCGCACCGTGCAGCGTGACTGGCGGGTCGCCCGCGCCCTGCTCCGCGCCGAGCTGCTGGGTGGCTGACGCGGCGGATCGGTCCGTGAGCCTCTCTCGGGCCCTCGAGGTCTTCGACGCGGTGTGCGACCTCGACGCAGACGCGCAGGCGCAGGCCCTCTCCGCCGAGCCGGTCGCCGTCGCCGAGCAGGTGCGGGCCATGCTGCGCGCGGACGAGCCCGGCATGACGGACCTGGCGTGGAGCTGTGTCGTCACCGAGATCGCCCAGCCGGAGCGGGTGGGCACCTTCGACCTGGGTCGGGAGCTCGGCCGGGGTGCCAGCGGCGTCGTGCTGGAGGCGACCCAGGACGCGCCGCGGCGCCGGGTGGCGGTGAAGCTGCTGCATCCCTGGCTCGACACCCCCCGTGCCCGGGCGCGCTTCCAGGACGAGGCCACCACCCTGGCCGGCCTGCGCCACCCCGGGATCCCCTTCGTCATCGCCAGCGGCGTCGAGGGCCGCCACCAGTGGATGGCCCAGGAGCTGGTCGAGGGCCCGACCCTGGACCTCGCCGCCGCCAGCCTCGACGGCTCCCAGCGGCTGTCCGTGTTCGTCGAGCTCGTCGAGGTGGTGGCCGTCGCACACGCCCAGGGGCTCGTGCACCTGGACCTCAAGCCGGCCAACATCCGGCTGGGTCGGTACGGCCCGGTCGTGCTCGACTTCGGCATCGCCCAGGTGGCGGGTGCGGCAGGCCTCCAGAGCGGGACCCCGCACTACATGGCGCCCGAGCAGCGGGACGGGGCCGTGGTGCTGCCCGCCGCGGACGTGTTCGCGCTGGCCCGGATCGGCGAGGAGCTGGACCTCGACCCGCGGGTGGCGCCGGTGCTGGCCGCGGCGCTGGCGGACGACCCGGCCCGCCGCCCCGCGGACGCCGCGGAGCTCTCCCGTCGGCTGCGTGCGGCCATCGGCGAGGTGCCCGTGTCGGTGGCCATCGTCGAGCGGGTGGTGCATGCCGACGTGTCGCTCGTCAACGCCATCGTCCGCGCCGCCGATCCCCGCGGGGAGACCGGCGGCCGGGGCACGCTGTTGTCCGCGCTGGAGTCCGCCGCCGCCCTCGCCGATCGCGGCGCGCTGGCCAGCAGCCCGACCGCCGAGCTCGGACTGCGCCTGGCGCTCCTGCGCTCGTTCTTCGGCCGGGATCGGGTGGAGGCCATCCAGGCCCAGCGCGACGCGGCGCTGGCACTCCTGCCGCGGGTGGACGACGTGGACCTCAAGGTCCGGACCCTCCTGCTCGCCGGCAACGTCGCCCGACGTGGGGGCGACACCGACCAGGCGGCCCTGCACGCGGAGGCAGCGGAGGCACTGCTGCCCGAGGCCCACCCCCTGAGGGTCGAGCTGTGGGGTCTGCGCGGCTGGATCGCCTGGAGTCGAGGCGCGTTCTCCGAGGCCGCCGGGTGGTTCGAGCGCGCCATTCCCACCGACAGCCGCGCCGGTGCCCTGGCCATGTACGTGGCCTGCCAGGCCCGCGCGGGGGCCCACGAGGAGGCGCGCGCCCGGGCAGACGAGCTGATGGCCCTGCGCCAGCGCACGCGGGATCCGGATCACCCGGACATGGCCAGCGCCTGGTCGACCCTGGCACAGGCGGCTTGGTTTGCTCGGGATCTGCCCCGGGCGACCGAGGGCTTTCAGGAGGAGCTCCGCATCCACCGGCTGATCCTGGGGGACGGCAGCCGCGCGGGCTCCGCCGCCAAGTGGCTCGCGCGCTGCCACCTCGCGACCGGCCGGCTGGACGAGGCGCTGGAGCTCGCGGAGTACGCGGTGCGCATGCAGGAGGGGGACCCGTTCGCCGGCTCCTCCCTGGGCGTGCTCGCGGAGACGCTGGCCGCTTGTGGGCGTTCGAAGGAGGCTCTGGCGCGGGCAGAGGAGGCGTTCGCGGTCTTTCTCGAGCGCGTGGGGCCAGGCAATCCCGAGACCTGGAAGGCGGCGGCGCGGGTCGGCGAGCTCGGGCACGCGCTCGGCCGAGCGGACGCCCGGAGCTGGCTGGTCCGGGCCCACGACGCTCTCGGCGCGCTGCTCGACGGGGACGATCCCCGGGTGGTCGAGGTCCGGGACAAGCTCGCCGCGCTGGAGGGCTGACGTGGTGCTGCGGATCTCCACCGACCGGGCGCTGCCCCCGGGTCCGCGGCGCCCGTCCCCGGCCCAGCTGCACGCGTGGATCACCGAGCCGGAGCGCCTGTACGCCTCCTGCCGCCGTCGCTTCGGCCCGACCTTCACCCTGCGCCTGTTCGGCCAGCCTCCCAAGGTGTTCGTCAGCGATCCGGCCGACGTGCGCGCGGTCTTCCGTGGCTCGGACGAGGTCCTGCACGCCGGACGCGCGAATGCCGTCGTGGAGCCGATTGTCGGCAGCACGTCCATCCTGGTGCTCGACGGCTCGCCCCACCGGGTCCAGCGGCGGGTGCTGGCTCCGCTGTTCCGGGGGCGGGCGGTGCAGCCGGCCCTGGGCGATCTCGTGGCCCTGTGCGAGCGGGCGGTCGCGGATCTCCCTCGCGGCGAGGCGTTCGCCCTGCTCCCCCATGCCCAGGCCCTGACCCTGCGGATCATCCTCGCGGCGCTGCTCGGCGTCCGCCAGGGGCCGGAGCTCGACGCCCTGTACGACCGGACCGACGCCCTCATGCGGATCGCCGGCCATCCGCTGCTGCTGGTGCCGCCCGCCCGCCGCCGCCTGGGATCGCTCACCCCGTGGGCCCGCTTCGACGATCACCAGCAGGCGCTCCGAGCCGACCTCGCCGAGCGCTTCGCCCGCGCCCGGGTCGAGCCCGACCGCACCGATCTGCTCGCCCGGATCGTGCACGCCGGGGGCGAGGGAGGACCCGAGCGGGACGTGGAGCTCGCCGATGCCGTGCTCACCCTCCTCGTCGCCGGGCACGAGACCTCGGCGACCGGACTCGCCTGGGCCATGCACCACCTGGCCCACCACCCCGGCGAGCAGGAGCGACTGCGCGCCGATCTGCGCGCGGCCTTCGGCGACGGTCCCGTGGATGTCGCGACGCTCGCCGAGATCCCCAGGTTGACGGCGATCATCTACGAGACCCTGCGCCTGACTCCGCCGCTGACCCAGGTCGGGCGGATCCTGGCCGCCCCGTTCGAGGTCGGCGGGTACAGCCTTCCCGCAGGTGTGGGCGTCGTTCCTTGCATCTGGCTGGCCCACCGCGATCCGGCGCAGTGGCCCGAGCCCGAGCGCTTCCTCCCCGAGCGCTTCCTCCCGCTGGAGCGCCCCGATCCCAGCGCCTGGTTCCCGTTCGGGGGTGGGGCTCGGCGCTGCCTGGGCGAGTCCTTCGCCATGCACGAGCTCCGGGCGGCGCTGGCCGTGCTCGTGCTCAGGTGCCGTGTTCAGCCCGCGGGGGCCCCGAGTCGGGCCCGGCGGCGCGGGGTGGTGCTGGCACCGGGGGATGGGGTGCGCCTGCGGATCGCGGACTGACGGCACCGCCCCGCTCGAGGGCGTGCCAGGCTCCGCGAGCCAGGGTCCGGGCGGACAGGGGGGCCAGGAAGAACAGCATCCGACCGTCCTGCCAGTCCGGATTCTGCTGCTCGTACGCGGAGAAGAGGCGCCTGCCCTCCGCGGAGGCGGGCTGGCGTGCCGGGGCGGGGATGGTGCGGGCCACCACGGTGCCCGTCTGCGGGTCGAAGGCCGCCCCGGCGACCCGTCGGCCGAGGCGGACCAGGAGCTCCCGGTCCTCGGCGGTCAGCTCGGGGCTGCCCCAGGTCCACAGCGGACGCACGGCGCGGGCGTAGGCGATGTAGCTGGCGGGGTAGACCCCGGCGGCCATGACCACCGGCAGGCCCGGGTGGGTGAGGGTGCACAGCGAGGTGATCCAGGCGACCGCGAGCGGGAGGATGGGGTGGCTGCGCAGGTCGGGGTCGATGAAGCCGTACTCGGGGAGCAGGGCGAGGTGGCGGCGCCCGCCCCGGTCGACCTCGGCGTAGCGCTGCATGTGAAAGCCTCGCACCACGCCGTCCTCGACCAGCGACCACACGAGACCGTCGTGGTCGAACTCCCGGACGAACGCCGAGAAGTCGTCCTCGGGGTCCACGCCTGGCTTGAGCGAGATGAGGGACAGACGAAAGGACCACAGGGCACGCAGCTGGTCCCGGGACAGGGCGCGCGCCGAGCGGGTCTGGGAGGCGAGCGCGGCCTGGACCAGGTTCATCGCGGCACGCGCTGCAGGCGCAGGGGCAACCCGTCGGCCGGACGCAGGGACGGCGCAGGCGACAGCTTCAGGACATAGTCGTCGGGCAGACGGAGGCGTGCGTGGCGCATCAGGTGATGCAGCATCGCGTGCAGCTGGAGCTGGGCCAGGCGCATGCCCAGGCAGGCGTGGGCGCCGGTGCCGAAGGGGCGGAACGCGTGGCGGTGGCGGCGGTGCTCCTGGCGGGGCTCGGCAAAGCGCTCGGGGTCGAAGCGCTCGGGGTCGGTCCAGACCTCCGGGTGGCGGTGCAGGAGCAGGATGGCGGCGCGCAGGGGCGTGTCCGCGGGGAGCACGACGTCGGCGATCGTGGTCTGCCGCAGGGTCCTGCGCGGGATGGAGCCGATGGGCGGGTACAGGCGCAGGGTCTCGTGGATGACCCACCCCGCCTGGGTGGCCTGGGCGCTGGTCTGCACGTCCAGGCGATCGGGCAGTCCGAGCGCCTCCTCGCGCAGGCGGTCCTGCCACTCCCGGTGCCGGGCCAGCTCGTACGCCGCCATGACCGCCGATCCGGTCGTGGTGTCGTGGGCGGCCATCCACAAGAAGATCACGTGGTCGACGATCTCCTCGTCGGTGAGCACCGCACCGTGCTCGTCGGTGGCGCTGCACAGCTGGCTCGTGAGGTCCGGGCCGGGTGCCTTGCGCCGGGCGGCGATGCGCTCCTTCAGGAAGCGGCTCAGGTCGGCGCGGGCCCGCAGCCCCCGGGCGAGAGCGGTGCCGGGCAGCGGGACCCCCACCAGGCCCATGACCCCGCGAGCGATGGCCTCGAACGCGCGGATCAGGCGATCGAGCTCGTCCGGGGCCTCGACGCCGAGCAGGCTGACCCCCGCCAGCTCGAGCAGCAGGCGCTGGACCTCGGGCAAGAGGACCACCTCGCCGCGATCGATCCAGGCGTCGATCCGGGCCTCGATCCGGGGGGTCATCACGTCGAGGTAGCCCTGCAGGGCGCTGCTCGAGAAGGCCCCGCGCATGAGGCTGCGGTGGCTGCGGTGGTCGTCGTGGTCGCGCAGGAGCAGGCCGCCCTTCATCAGGCGTCCGAAGAAGGGCTCCCAGCCGCGGGCGGTGGAGAGATCGCCGTCGGGGTCGGTGAGGATGCGCCCGATGGCGTCGGGGTGGGCGAAGACCACCGGCCGCTGGAAGAAGATGTCGTAGCGGAACACGTCGCCGTGGGTGCGGTGGGCCTGGACCGGCGTGTCCAGCGGGCGGCGCAGCCAGCGCAGGGTGTTGCCGACGACAGGCGCGCCCCGGGCGCTGGGCAGCTGGGCCATGGTGCGGGTCGGGCTCACGCGCAGGCCTCGGCGATGCGGGCCAGCTCTGCGGCGAACCGGTCGATCAGCGCCTGGATGGTCGGCGGGTCGAACAGGTCGCGGCGGTAGCGGACCAGGTGGACCAGGGTGCCGAACATGCGCACGCTGTGCAGCTCGACCCGGTAGTGCACGTACATGTGGTGCACGTCGGCAGGCAGGGCTGCGTGGGGATGGAAGGCCACCCCGGGCAGGTCCAGGCCGGCGGCGTAGTCGGCGACGTGATGGTAGTCGACAATGCTCTGTGAACGCGGCTTCTCGGGCAGGGCGTCGATGTGATCCTGGTGCGCGCGCAGCCGGGCCATCGTCGCCTGCAGCTGCGCGGTGGTCTCGTCGTCCTCGACCGGGACCATCAGGGGCACCGAGACCGAGAGGTAGCAGACCGTGCCGCGCCGGGCCGGGTCCTTGCGGTTGGCGAAGGCCACGTGCAGGCCGCCTTCTCCCGCGGTGCACAGGGGGGCGAGGGCGCGGGCCCAGGCCAGGCACAGGGGTGCGCGGATGGACACGCCGAGGCGCTTGCAGGCGGCCTCCAGGCCCGCGCTCACCGGGTGGGGCGTCATCGCGGTGAGGTGGGCGGCCGGCGTGCCCGAGCCGGGTGCGACGGGGTGGTCGGTGGCCAGCTCGGCGCCGGCGAAGGTCTGCTCCTGCCAGTAGGCGAGGGACGCGGGAGCGGGCGGGTCCTGCAGGGCGCGGGCCAGGTCGGCGCCATCGCGACGCGGGGGCAGCCGGGGCGCGCGCCCCTCGACCAGCGCGGCGTAGCGCTCGGTCAGCTCCTGGTTGATCAGCACCACCGACCAGCCGTCGAGGGCGACGTGGCTGGCGTGGCGGATGAACCAGGTCTCGTCGTCGCCGATCCGCACCAGCAGCACCCGAGCGAGGGGAGGGGAGCCGACGTCGATGCCCTGGTGGCGGAACGCGCGCACCGCCTCGTTGGCCTCGCCCGTGGGATCGGCGCACTCGCGCAGGTCCAGGATCTCGACCGGCAGGGTCGCCTCGGGCAGGACGAAGCGCTCCCAGTCTCCCTGCAGATCGCGACGAAACCCGGTTCGAAGGCCGTCGTTGTGGCTCGGGAGGTCGCGGATGGCCCCGGCGAACGCCTCCACGTCCAGGGGGCCGCGCGCGATCATCGCCAGGAAGAGCTCGCTGCCGGTCGGGTCGTGACCCGCGTCCATCTGGGTGAGCAGGTTGCGCTCGAGGGGGGTCGGTTCGGGCACGGTCACTCCAGGTGGCTCAGGCTGCAGCGGTGGTCGCGGGCTTCGGCCAGGATGGGCAGGTGCGGCAGGGCCGTCGCGGGGGTGTGCACGCCGCGGGCGCGGTCGCCGTCCGGGGTCTCGAGCCAGCCGAGCGCCGCGGACGCGAGCAGGATCGGGGTCGAGACATAGCCGGGCTCGGGCCCCTCGATGCGGTGGGTGGCGACCGGTTCCTCCCGGCCGCGCACATGGGCGCGCAGGGTCATGCGGAAGCGGGTCCGGGCGAGCTGGTCCTCGGTGGGACCGGCGTCGGTGGCGTGCCCGAGGGTGAACCAGGCCGGGTGACGCACCATGAGCTGCCGGCCCCAGCGCGCCTTGGACAGGCCCAGCAGGGCGCCGCCAGCCACCGCGCTGGCGGCGATGTTCCCCGGGCGCTCGAAGGCGAAGTAGCCGAGGTAGCGCGGCTGCGGCTGGCCGGTCGTCGCGGCGAGGCGCTCCTGGGAGATGCGGACCACGGCGGGATCGGCGCTGGGCAGCATGGTGCACCAGCGGCCCAGCGTCGGGTCGCGGAAGGGCATCTTGCGCAAGGCGAGGTTGCCGGGTCGGCGCGGCACGGGACCGGGGGGCGGCGCGGTCTTCTCGGCGAGCCCCAGCACCAGGGCATCGAGGGTGGTGGCGTGGAAGCGCACCCCCTGCGGGCCGGACTGCAGCTCGAGGAAGGACGTCACGGTGGTGATCTCGTGCCCGCGGGCCTCGGCGGCGCGGGTCAGCCGGAGCCAGCCCAGGTCGGCGACCATGGCGTCGAAGCCGCAGGCGTGGATCACGCTGACCCCGGCCTGCCGTGCCGGCGCGTCCCAATCCGTGAGGATCCGCCGCATGTAGGCCGGTTCTCCGGCGATGTCCATGAGGTCGGTCCCGGCCTGCACACAGGCGCGGACCACCGGCTCGCCCAGGCGGGCGAAGGGGCCGACGCAGGACAGCGCGAGCCGGGCCTGGGCACAGGCGTCGCCCAGGCCGGCCTCGTCGTGGAGATCGACGACGACGCTGCGGGGCGGGCAGGGCTGCTGGGAGAGCGCCTCGGTGAGGGCCTGCACCGCGCTGGCCTGGCGACCGCAGACCGCCCAGCGCAGGTCGCCGCCGACCCGGGCCAGCTCGGCGGCCACGCGACGTCCGGTGAAGCCGGTCGCTCCGAACACGATCAGGTCGAGGGGCCGCGGCACGTCGTCTCCCAGGCCGGCCCGCCCTCTATTCCCAGGGGGCTGCGGTCGGCGACACGGTGGGAGGGGATCGCGGGATCGGGCGTGGTCCGCGTCCGCAGCGGCGAGGTCGGTCACTGCAGTGACACCTGGTCCCGAGCGGGCCCATGCCGACGCGAACGTCGTTAGGCCCCGCCTCCCGACCCCCGCAGAGGTGCGCCCATGAAGATCTCGTTCAAGTACTACTTCCTCGGCCTGGCCGCGGTCGCCGTGTTCCTGCCAGTGCTGTACTTCGGCGCGCCGCTGATCCTGCGGGTCGTCGACGCCGTGACCGCGACGCCCCCGCCGAGCGAGGAGGAGGTGTGCCGCCACCTCGAGGACGACCTCGACGTCCACATCGAGGACTGCCCGAGCTGGCTCGCGAGCTCCGAGGAGGCGTTCGGCGAGTACTACCCGGCTCGCCTGCGCTGCTACGCCGCCGCGTCCTCCCAGGACGAGGCCGTCGGCTGCGACGAGCCCATCGAGTACATGCGCTCGACCTGGAACTGAGGCCCGCCGCTACCCCGCGACCCACGCCAGGCTGCTGGCGGCGACCGCGATGGTCAGCTGCGACCCCCAGGTGAAGTCGAGCCGGTCGGACTCGATGCCATCGCCGAAGACGAGGCCGCTGCCGTCCATCTCGGACGTCAGGGTCAGGGTCTGGCCGGCGTGCAGCAGCCCGTGGGTCAGCGTCGTGCCGGTGGTGCCGCTCGGCCAGGCCTCACGCACGAAGAACGAGAGGACCGGCGCGTGGGGAATGGGCAGGTCGAAGGCGCAGTGTCGCTCGCGGTGGATGGAGCGGGCCCAGCCGGTCGAGCCCGTGCCGGTGGCGATGATGACCCCGCTGCTCGACTGCCGCTCCTCCTCGTCGCCAACCCGGATCCGGTAGCGGGCGGACTGGTGGGAGGTGTGTCCGACGAAGATCTCGTTGAGGGCGCGCAGGCGCTGACCGTCGTCCAGGGAGGCCTGCACCATGGTGCGCTCGCGGACGGTGGCCGACCCCCGCGAGGTGGCGTGCAGCAGGTCGGCGACCGCCTCGGGGGGGTGGGGAGCGAGCACGCCGTCGGACAGCTCCGGGCTGGGATTGACGCCGATGACGGGCTGGCCGTCGAGGTACTTGGCCAGGTTCGCGACGAGCCCGTCCGGCCCCACCGGCACGACCAGATCGTCGGGCTCGAAGAGGAAGCGATCGAGATCGTCCCGGTCGACCCGGGCGCGGCGCCAGTCCAGGGGGATGGCGCCCAGCACGGCGCCGACCGCGGCCGCCAGCAGGTCGTGGCGGGTCCGGACCAGGTCCAGGGACTGGCCGCGGGACTGAAGGAAGAAGCCCGCCTGTCCCGCGGTGCCATGCCGCTCGAGGAGCTGGGTGTACGCCGTCTTTCGCGTGACGACCACGACCCTTGGGGCGCCCATCACGCCTCCTCGGTCCCCAGGCGCTGCACGCCCGCCTGCATCAAGCTGGTCAGGAGCGGCGAGAGCGCGTCGGGGGACAGGTTGAGGTGGTCGATGCGCTGGAGCTTGGTCGCCAGCTCCCGGGCGGCCAGGCCGAGCATGACCGTCGGCGGCAGGTCCCGGTAGATCGCCATGCGCTCGCGCTCACCGACCAGCCGCGCCTCCTCGACCGCCTGGATGCCCTCGGCGCGCGCGTCGTTCTCGAGGCGCATGGTCGCCGCCTTGGCCTCGGCGGCGATGCGCTTCTGCTCCCCCGCGGCCTGGGCCTCGATGCGCTGGGCCTCGGCGCGCTCCTTGGCCTGCTCCCGTTGGTTCTGGCCCTCCTGGGCGATGAGCGCCTGCTGCCTGCGCGACAGCTCGATCCGGTTCTGGAGCTCGTTCTCGGCGATGGCCCGCTCCTTGTCGACCGCGATCGCCCGCCGCTGGTACACGGCCTCGTCCGCGCGCTGCTGGATCTCCTCGCGCATGGGCGTCTGCAGGGCCTTCTCCAGCTCGGCCGTGGGGGAGAGCATGGAGACCCGCACGGTCACGACCTCGAGGCCCATGTCGGCCAGGCCCGCGTCGGCGGTCAGGCCCGCCTGGATGCGCTCGCGCACGTCGGCGACGCCCTCGGCGAGGATGCGGCGGACCGGCGTGTGGGCGAGGTAGTCGACGACGTACTGCTGGGCGAGCTGGGTCATCAGGGTCGCCAGCTGGTCCAGGGGCTGGCGAAGGTGCTGCCCCGAGTCCAGGGACAGCGAGAAGTCGATCCGCTCGGCGAGGGTGGCCGCGTCGACCACGCGGAAGGTGATGGCGCCCTGGGCGGTGACGTCCTGGAAGTCGGACGAGCGCCCGTGGAAGAGGAAGGGCAGCTCGCGATCATCGCACGGGACCTCGGCGACGCTGGAGCCCAGCGGGAAGAACCAGAAGGTGAGCCCGCGGCCGCTCCTGCGCAGCCGTCCGCGGTGGAAGTGCAGCACGTACGAGGTGGGCTCGCTGCGCAGGTGCCGGACGAAGGGGAAGGCGGTGATGGTGGACATGGTGCCTCCTAGGTGAGGAATCGGTAGAGCTCGGCCGGGCGGTGCGCAGTGTCCTGCTCCCGCTCGCCGGTCGCCTCGATCTGGCCGGTGGCGAGCATGCGTCGCCGGAAGGAGTCCTTGTTGAGCGGCTTGTGCAGGATGGTCTCGTGGACCTGCTGCAGCTGGCGCAGGGTGAAGCGCTCGGGCAGCAGCTCGAAGCCGACGGCGGAGTAGTCGAGCTTGCCGCGCAGGCGCTGCACCACCGTGCCCAGCATCGTGCCGTGGTCGAAGGCGAGCGGGAGCTCGTCGTCCTCGAGCCAGGCCGTCACCGGGTCGTCCGCCGAGCCCTCCCAGGGCACGCTGATCCGCGCCAGCACGGTGTCAGGGCGCTTGGCCGCCGCGGCCCGCAGCCGCTGGATGTGGGTGAGGGCGAAGTAGGCGACGCTGATGACCCGGGTCCGCGGATCCCGGTTCGGCGCGCCGAAGGTGTAGAGCTGCTCGACGAAGACATCGTGCAGACCGGCCTTGTCGCGCAGGAGCCGCTCCGCCGCCTGCTCCAGCCCCTCGTCCATGCGCACGAAGCCGCCGGGCAGGGCGTAGTGGTGGCGGAACGGGTGCTCCGTGCGCCGGATCAGCAGGGTGCGCAGCGCCCCGTCGTGCACGGTGACCAGCGCGACGTCCACGGACACCGACGGGTGCTCGAACCCCGACGGGTCGTAGCGGGCCAGGAACTCCTGCTCGGTCTCGGGAGGGGACATCGGAACCTCTTTGATGCATGACACATATATCCCTTGTGCATCTAAGGCAAGAGACTCCCGCCGGCGCTCGCCTGGGCGTGCTGCTGAGGGGGCGGCCGAGCTAGCATCCCCCCATGACCTACCGCCCAGACCAGCCCGATCCCGCCACCGTTTCCGCCCTCGAGGGCGTCGCCGTGCTCGACTTCGGCACCAACTGGTGCAGCATCTGCCAGGCGGCCCGGGGGGACATCGAGCGAGGCCTCGCGGGCGCGGACGTGCCCCATCTGAAGGTCGAGGACGGGCGGGGACGGCCGCTCGGGCGGTCCTTTCGGGTGAAGCTGTGGCCGACGCTCATCTTCCTGCGGGATGGCGTCGAGGTGGCTCGCGTCGTGCGCCCGACCTCGGCGGGGCAGGTGGCCGCCGCGCTGGCAGAGGCGGTCGGCGCGGACTGACCGGGCCTACGCCACCACGACCCGCGTCCCGGCCAGGCGATCCGCCAGCCGGCGCCCGTCCTTGTCGATGAGCGCTACGAGCGGCCCGATCCAGCCGACCAGGATCAGCCACACGATGCCGACCACGGGCACGAACCACAGCCAGCCGATGGGCCACAGGATGGCGGCGATCGCCCACTGGTAGGTGATGAGGTCGACCGCGTTGCGCAGCACGATGGCGAGCGGGGAGGCAGCCTCGCCGGTGCGGGCGTTGACGATGCGTGTGCCGGTGGCGACGCCGCCCGGGCTCGACCACCCGCCCACCGTGCCCCGGGCCAGCGCGGCGAGCGGGTACAGCACGATGCCGACGCAGGACAGCACCAGCACCTGCAGGATCAGCTCGTCGACGAGGCGTGCACCAAGGCGCAGGAAGAAGTTGGCCTTTCGTGGTCTCGCCACCGCGGTCGGGCGCGGCGGGGCCGGGGGCTTCAGCACCGACGGCGGGTGGGTCGGTGCGGGCGGGCTCGGCGCTGGCATCGACGACGGCGGCAGGGTCGGGGCCGGAGGCTTGGCCACCTTGGGGGGGATCTCGAAGGCGAAGGTGTGGGCCGCGGCGGAGGCTGGCGAGCGGTCCGCAGGAGGCTCGGGCGTGTGCAGGACCCCGGCGTCCGACGGCGCGCGCACGCCCAGCATGGACAGCGCCTCGGAAGCGCTCTGCACCCGATCCTCGCGCTCCTTCTCGGTCAGCGCATCGATCAGGCGGTGCAGGTCGGGCGGGGTGTGCGCGGGCAGCGGGCCCAGGGGCTCGTCCATGACCGCGACCGAGAGCTTGCGGTTGCCCTCGACATCCGCGTAGGGCAGCTGCCCGGTCAGCATCTCCCAGCCCATGACGCCCAGGGTGTAGAGGTCGCTGCGGCTGTCGATGCTGGCGCTCTGCAGCACCTGCTCCGGGCTCGCGTAGCGCGGGGTGCCGACGAAGCTGTGCTCCCGGGTGAGGGCCACGTCCTGGTCGGTCGGGGTCAGGAGCTTGGCCACGCCGAAGTCGGCGAGCTTGCAGCGGACGACGCCGCGCTCCTCGATGACGAAGATGTTCTCGGGCTTCAGGTCGCGGTGGGCGATGCCCGAGGCGTGGCAGGCGTGCAGGATGCCCAGCAGGTCGACCAGCACGGCCCGGGCGCGCTCCGGGTGCATCGGACCCTCGTCCAGCACGTCCGCCAGCGTGGGCGCGGAGACGAACTCCATGGCGATCGCCAGCGTGGTGCCGTCCTCGACCAGCTCCTCCACCTGCACCACGCCAGGATGCTGAAGACTGGCCTGGAAGCGTGCTTCTCGGTGGAAGCGAGCGACGACCGACTTGTACATCGAGTAGCGCTCGGACAGGACCTTGAGCGCCAGCGGGTCACGCGATCCGTCCGCGCGGACCTCGTACACCGTGCCCATGCCGCCCTTGCCGAGCTCGCGCACGATCGTGTAGCGCTGGATGCGATCGCCAGGGTTCACGCGGGGCTGCTCGGGGCATGGGTCGGGGCGAGCCAGCGGGGCATGCGACCTCCGCCGGCAGCGTACCCCCTCGGCGGTCGTCGTGCCGCAGGCGGTCCCACCTACTCCGGGCCGATCCGCGCGCGCTCGACCCGCAGCACGGTCTCTCCGTCGTCCTCGGCGAGGGTCCACAGCACCACCTCGTCCCCGCCAGGCACCGGAGAGACGGCGTGGTAGCCAGGGTAGAACGTTCCATCTCGCAGGTCCTGGTCGACCAGGCGCACCGTCGCCACCCCCTGTTCGGTCGGATGCAGCACGTGCAGCTCGGTGCCGACAGCGATCGCGACGACGGTGGGGTCCGGGCTCTCCACGACCACGTCCCGCATGGGGAGGAACCGCCCCTGGCTCGCCCCCAGCACCACCAGGTGGGTGACGCGATAGCCCAGGAACTCCCGGTGGCCGTTGCCGTCGCGAGGCGCCAGGGCCACCCGCCGAGCCAGCAGCACGGTCCACCCCGAGCGGGACACGACCGGCTCCAGCAGGATGGGCGACCGCGGGCCATAGCCCTCGCCGCCGATCCGCGTCGGCTCGAAGCCCTGGACCGAGTCCAGCGAGAGCAGCCCCTTGCCGGGGATCCACACCCGGTCCGCCGCGGACTTCGCGCGGTGGGAGAGCACCGCGACCGGCTCTCCCGTGTCCGCCACGTGCAGCTCCCGCACCACGCTCACGTCGAGCTCCAGGGGGTGTACCTGCATGGGGGTGCCGTCGACACTGAGATCGACCAGCACCGTCCGGCTTCCCCGCGTCAGCTGCACCCCGGCGTGCGCCCCGTGAACGCGAAGCCGCCCGAGCCGGGCCCGCCCGATCCCGAGGCGCTCCTTCGGGTCCAGGGTCAGACAGGCGCCGTCGCGGAGGTCCACCTTCACGATGACGCCGCGTCCGCCGGTGCCGTAGGGCGCCCCTCGGGTGAGGCCCACCACCCAGGCCACCTGCCCGTCGACCAGGAGCTGGTCCCCATGTCGGACCCCCTCCGAGCGGATGACGTCGTCCACCAGCGCTCCGTCGCTCGCGCGGACCTGGACCAGGCGGGGGGCTCCAGCTCGGGATCCATCAGGAACACGACCCCGTCGGGGCTGGCGGCGTGGTCGCGCAGGTGGGTGCGCGCCTCGCGGGTCCAGGTGCGGGTCCACGTCGGCTGCAGGTCCGGGCCGAGCCCCCGGAAGGTCCACGTGCGGCGGTCCCGGGAGCGAGACGCCACGATGACGCTGCCGTCGCCAGCGACCGTCACCCGGTGCAGGCGTGGGCTGCCCTCCAGCTCCAGCCGTCCGACCGACGGCGTCTCCGCCGCGAGCGCGGGCGAGCAGCGCCCTCCGGCGGCGGACGCCACGGCCAGCAAGCACGCCAGGAACATCACCCTGTGCATGACCCTCACCATGAGATGTCGATCCCGAAGAGCTCGCGCTCGCCCTCGTCGAGCACGTCGACCTCCACCTGCAGCCCGACCCGGCGGGCCTCGGCCTCGAAGCTCGGGAGCGCCAGGCGGCCCGGGTCGACCAGCCAGGCTCGGCCGTCCTCGGCCAGCCACCGGGCGAGCTGACCGACGACCAGCGGCACCAGCTGGGCGCTGTAGAGGAGGTCGCTTGCGATCACGCGGTCGAAGCGAGGGCAGGGGAGGACGGCGTCCTCGTCGCGCCAGTCGAGCTCGGCGAAGGAGACTTCGACTCCGTTGTGACGGGCGTTCGCGGCCAGGAATGCGCCGGCGTGGGGGTGGTTGTCGGTCGCGACCACCCGAGCCCTGCGGGACGCGGCGACGATCGCCGGAAGTCCGAGTCCGCAGCCCAGCTCCAGCACGTCGAGTCCGGCGACGTCCTCCGCGGCGACCCGCTCGGCGAGGGCGACCGCACCCGGCCACAGGACGCCGAACATGGGCATCCAGTCGCCCGGATCCCGCCCGGTGTTGCGCCCGCCGAGGGTCCTGTAGACCGCGCCGACGTTCTCCTCGAAGCCGTCCAGGGCGGCGAGGCGGTAGGTTCGCCCTCCGATCTCGGCCTGCACGGTGGCCCGGCCGTAGCCGAAGCCGCGGGGGTCGGAGAGGTCCTGCACACGGCACTCCTATGCGAACGCCTCCACTACCGCGTCCACGAAGGCGCGCACCCGGGCGGGCTGGCGGTCGCGGCGGGCGAAGACCACGTGCAGGTCCAGCCTGGTGCCGATGACGTCGGGGAGGACGCGCACGAGCCAGCCGCAGTCGACCATCGGGCCGTAGGTCACCTGGGTGAGCAGGGCGATGCCCCCGTCGGCGAGGGCCGCGTCCAGCAGGGCGCGCTGATCGTCGATGACCACCGGCCCATCGACCGGCAGGGCGCCACCGTCCCGCAGGGGCCAGTGGGTGCGCGGCTGGCCCTCGGCGGTGTTGTCGCGCAGGAGCGTGTGCTGGCGGAGGTCCTGGAGCGACCGGACCACGCCGTCGCGGGACAGGGTGGCCTCGGTGGCCACGGCCGCGACGTCCACCGTGCGCAGGCGCCGGTGCACGAGATCGGGGTGGCCGGGATGGCCGGCGCGCAGGGCCACCTCGATGCCGTCGGCCTGCAGGTCCGCGAAGCCCACGTCCGCGCGCAGATCGACCTCGAGCGCGGGGTGGCGGCGACGGAGGTCGACCAGCAGGCGGGCGACGTCGCCGGCGATGGCGGGCGGGACCGAGACCCGCAGGCAGCCCACCACCTGGTCGCGCTCGTCGTGCAGGGACAGCTCCAGCTCGTCGAGGGCGAGCAGGTGGGGCCGGGCTCGCTCGACCAGCCTGCGCCCCGCGGGGGTGGCGGTCACTGCGCGGGTCGTGCGGTGCAGCAGCGCGAGTCCGACCGCGTCCTCCAGCGCCGCCAGCCGCCGGCTCAGGGTCGGTCGGGTCAGGCCGAGCTCGCGTGCGGCGGCGGTGATGCTGCCGTGATCGACGGTGACCACCAGCTGGTGCAGGGCGAGCAGGTCCATGCCCATTCGTATCGCAGGTGAACGAATGGCGTCCACTCGTTGTGCTGGCGATACGACCTTGCGCGCGTGACGTGGCGACCTGCCCCGGAGGCCCCGTGCTGCCCTTGCTCCTCACCCTGCTCGCCAGCCCCGCCCTCGCCGAGGACGCACCCGCCGCGCTCGACCCCGCCGAGGCCGAGGACGACGGGCCGCGCTGGACCATCACCGTCGATCCGCTCACCTGGGCCATCGGCTACGCCCACGTGCAGGTCGAGGGCCGCCTCTCCCCACGCTTCAGCCTCTACGCCGGGCCCCATGCGAGGCTCTTCGACGGCGTGCTCACCGACGGCCACGAGCCCTTCCTGGGCGTGGGTGCCGAGGTCGGACTGCGCTGGTTCCCGCTCGCCAAGGCGCCCGCAGGGCCGTGGGTGATGGCGCGCTCGGTCCTCGCGGGCCTGTGGACCACCGACGGCACCGACCAGCGCGCGGTCGGCGGCTACAGCAGCGTGCTGGTTGGCTACACCGGCATCCTCGGCGACCACTTCGTGCTCTCGGGCGGTGCGGGCTTCAACCAGCTCTACTATCGGGTCGGCGACTACGGCCCGCAGGGCCCGTTCATCGCCCTGCACACCAACCTCGGGGTCGCGTTCTAGGCGGTCTCAGCGCCTCCCCTACGCCAGCAGCTCCACCTTCGCGATCTCGTGGGCCATGGACGCTGCGATCTCGAACTCGATGGGGGTGTCGTCGCTACCGGTCTTCATGGTGGTGGCCTGGGACAGGGTCAGGGTGAGCTTCGGCGCCAGCCCCGGGCCCGCCGAGAGCGCGAGGCCGATCTTGTAGGTGACGTCGATGCCGCCGACTCCGGCGTCCTGGAGCTTGTCGTGGGCGGCGGCCTTCAGCTTCGCGCTGCCGCCGCTGGCCCGGCCGACGTGCTTGGCGACCGAGATCATCTGGTTGTACTGGGGCTCGTCCTTGTCGAAGGCGGCGGCGCCCTGGTGGATCGCGCCCGACACGGCGCCGACCATGCCGCCCACGACCTCGGGGGCGAAGAGCTGGTCCGCCGCCTGATCGGCGGGCAGCTTGGCCTTGCCCTCGGCATCCGCCTTGATCCCGGCGAACTCGCCGTTGACCCACGACGCCTCGACCCCGGCGCCCACCCCGAACCTGCCCGCCTTGCCCGAGACCTTGGCGAAGGCGCTGCTGACGGCATCGCGCCTCACGTCGAGCCCCTGCCGCTCGCCCGCTCCGCCGGTGAGCCGCGTGCCCCACATCGCGCCGCCCTCGCCCTTCAGCCCGCCCTTGTCCTCGGGATCCGATCCCTGGTCGATCTCGATCCCCGCAGCGACCTTGAGGCCCAGGGCGTACTGGACGAAGTCGTCCTCGTCCATGTCCTGGCTGACCTCATCCATGCGCTCGTCGCAGAAGATGCCGTCGGCCAGATCGGGGGCCGTGCGATGCAGCCGGTCGTACAGCGCCAGGATGACCAGCTTGAAGGCCTCTTCGAAGGAGTCCCCGCTGGTCCTGAGCTTGCCGACGACGCCCGCCTCGACGAAGGCCTTGACGATGACCGCGTCCAGCTGGGCGCCCAGCAGGAACTCGAAGCCGCAGGACACCTCGCGCTGATCCCCGCTCCGGGCGACGCCCGCGCCGAGGTTGAGCGCGATCGTGGCCTCGATCCCGCTGGGCAGGGGGATGGCGAGCTTGAGCTTGATGTCGAGGTTGGCCTTGTCGCCGTCGTCGGTGGCCAGCAGGTCGGCCACGCGGCCCACCACGCCGGCGAAGCCGCCCTTCACCGGGTCGCGCACGACGCCCAGCTCCAGCATGGCCTCCCGGGCCTCGGCGGCGCGGGCCTCGCGCGCTTCCTCGAGCGAGCGCAGGGCACCGGCGTCGTTCAGCCCGCAGGTCTCGGCCTCTTCGTCATACTCGCCGTAGCTGGTGGTGTCGGCGACATCGATGTTCAGGTCGCGGGCGAACCACCCCTTGAGGTCCTGTGGGGCGAGGGAATCCTCCATGAAGCCGTTGTAGAAGGCCTGGGTGCCGGTCTCGGTGTGCAGGCCGAAGTCCTCCGCCAGCGCCCTGGCGAGCGGCCGTGCATCGGCAGGATCGATGTCTGCGAGCAGGTCGGCGAGGTCGCGCAGCTCCAGGCCCTGGGCCAGGTGGACCTCGGTGACGATCTGAACGGAGCTGACCCGCTCGCTGGTGCTGCCCTCGACCTTGTCGGCGAGCTTCAGCCCCAGCCGGTCGTCGACGTCGGCGATGAGCTCCACGTCGACCTCGTCTAGCTCGCTGTCGAGGGTGCGGAGATCATCGCGGGCGTCCTGCAGCTCGGTGGACCAGCCCATGTTCTCCTGACCGGCGAGCGCCTGCCCGTCGTCGAGGGCGGACTCGACCTCCTCCAGCGCCGCCAGGGTGCGCGCACCGGCGCTGGAGAACCCGCCGAGGTCATCGCCCGCCAGCGCCTCGGACATCGCGGCGATGTCCTCCACGGCGGTCTTGAGGTGCTCGTTGCCGCGCCTGGCCTCGGCCGCCGCGGCGGTGCTCACCTCGGTCAGGTAGGCCTCGTACCCGGCGGCGTAGGTGGAGGCGTCTTCCAGAGCGAGCCGGTCGAGCACGTCCTCGTTGCGCTCGACGCAGCCCTCGTCGGGTGCGAGCATCAGGGGATCGGCCTGCAGGGGCTGGCGCACACCGCAGAGGGGACGGCCCATGGGAACTCCGGCAGAGAGGAGGAGATCTGCGGTGTACCGCGCGATCCTGCGCGGGGGTGTCCCAAGATGCGCGCGGTGCGCTACGCGGGCAGTCGGGTCGCCAGCCGACCCCGCAGCCAGCGCGCGACGACGTCGGTGTCCGGCTCGGCGTTGACGTCGGCGTCGAGCACCTCCCGGGCCACGCCGACCTCCCCACGGGCGAGCGCGAGGTGCGCGGACACCAGGCTCACCCCGCGCTGGCTGGCCCCCTCGGTCTTCGCCCGCTGCAGCGCGGCCAGGCCCCGGTCGAGCTGTCCGGTCGCTGCGGCAGCTGCGGCCTCCAGGAGCGAGAAGTCCGCCTCGGTCTTGCCGATTTCTTCGATGGCCTCCCGCGCGAGCGCGTAGCTCTCGACCGCTACCGCGGGTCGGCCACACAGCTCCTCCGCCTGGCCGTCCAGCGCGTGCAGGGTGGGGAGCCGGTGGCGCTGTCCCAGGGCGATGAACAGGGTGCGGGCCTCCCGGATCGAGGCGGACGCGGCGCCCGCCAGGCCCAGCTCGACCTCGGCGAAGGCCTGCACCTCGAGGAAGCTCGCCAGCTCGAAGCGGTGGCCCTGGGCGCGGTGCAGGGCGATGGCGCGAGAGAGGGGGATCAGCGCGCCCTCGGCATCTCCGAGCTGCAGGAGGGCCACGCCCAGGTTGCCCAGGCTCGCCCCGAGGATGCGGACCTGGCCGGTGGCGCGGTGGATCTCGGCGGCCTCGCGCAGGGCGTCAGAGGCCGGGCCGGGCTCGCCGCGGCGGGTGTGCAGGAAGCCGAGGTTGGTGAGCACGCGGCCGCGCACCCGAGGATCGAGGCCGGAGCGGGCGAGGGCGAGGGCGCGGCGCTGGGTGGCGAGGGCGCGGTCGAGGGCACCATCGCGCTGATCCTGGACCCCCAGGGAGGTGAGGGCGTCGGCGCGCACCGAGGGGGTGGCGTCGGCGGCG
>MDTC01036046.1_pt1 | contig 21420 bp, 10 predicted proteins | sample 811181 | NCBI WGS metagenome assembly MDTC01 (sample SAMN05326644, study PRJNA326480) | marine metagenome | isolation source: seawater | place: Pacific Ocean: North | collected 2011 | reverse complement strand
GCGCCCACCACGACGCTCCCGCTCTCGCCGCGGAGGCCGCCCGGCTGACCGGATCCCGGCTGCCCCACGGCACCGCGCTCACCCCGACCCGCACCTTCGACGACCTCGTGCTGGTCGACACCACCCGCGAGGCCCTCGAGCGCCTGCTGCACTTCGTCCGCAACCGGGATCGCCTCGCCGACGCCCGCGGCCTGGAGCACCGCTTCCGCCTGCAGCGCGGTCCGATCGCCCTGTTCTCCGGCCTGCCCGGCACCGGCAAGACCCTGTCCGCCGAGGTCATCGCCCACGCGCTCGGCCGCCCCCTGCACGTGGTCGACCTCTCTCGGCTGGTCAGCAAGTACATCGGCGAGACCGAGAAGCACATCGACGAGGTGCTCACCGCGGGCGAGGACGCAGGTGCGGTGCTGCTCTTCGACGAGGCCGACTCGCTGTTCGCCAAGCGCACCGACGTCAGCACCTCCAACGATCGCTTCGCCAACCTCGAGGTCGGCTACCTGCTGCAGCGCATCGAGCACCACGACGGACTCGTCATCCTGTCGACCAACCTCCGCCGCTCGGTCGACGACGCCTTCCTGCGCCGCTTCCACAGCCGCATCGAGTTTCCCCTGCCCAGCGCCGAGCACCGGGAGCAGCTGTGGTCGCTGATGCTGCCGCCCGCGGTACCCCGGACCGAGGATCTCGACACGAGCGCCCTCGCCAGGACCCACCGCCTGTCGGGGGGCGAGATCCGAAACGCCGCGTTGAAGGCGATCTTCATCGCCGAGCAGGAAGAGCGGGCGGTCAGCCTGGAGATCCTGGAGCGCGCCGTCGCCATCGAGCTGCTCGAGCTCGGCCGCCTCTCCCGCCGCCCCGAGCGCGCCGACGACGACGACCTGGGGGCCGTCGCCCGCATCGTCACCCATGCCCTGAGCGAGCACCTGGAGCAGCGCCTCGGCCACACCTTCCTCAAGGAGGTGCACCTGGTGCACGGCGCGCCCACCAAGGAGGCCCTGTCCGGCAAGCGCCCCGCCGCCTCCCTCGCCGTCTACCAGCTGGTCCGGGCGCGCTCCGGCACCATCAAGCTGGGGCTGGTTGCGTCGGCGTGGTGTGCGCGGGCGGAGGAGGAGCAGGAGCTGCTGGGGGTGCTGCACGAGGCGCTCGGTGGGGTGGAGCTGCCCCCGATCGCCGGCCAGCCGGTCCAGCTGCGCCTCGCGGAGAGCTTCGACTTCGACCTGCTGCACCGCTTCTGGAGCAGCCACGGCCAGCCCCTGCGCGGCAGCGTCGTGCTCGACGTCATCATCGGGGATGGCGGGCGTCGGCGCTGACGGTCAGTCCCAGCTGATCTCGACCTCGTCGCCGTCGCTGTCATAGCCGAGCACCCGCACGCCGCAGTCGATGAGCGGCACCGAGTTGGCGAGGGCAGCGTCCTCCCGGCTGAACACCACCCTCACGCCCAGGATCTCGCGGCCGTCGGACAGGCGCTTGTCCCGCACCTGGGCCGCCAGCTCGCCGAGCTCCCACCAGGTGACCCGGGCGTCCGCGGACACGTCCGCCGCGTACTCCACCTCGCCGGTCGCAGGGTCGTAGCCGACGGCCTGGAGGATCCCGGGGGGCCGCGGTGGACAGGGAGGGCGGGCCTGCTGGGGCGGCGTTGTGTAGCCGGGGCTGGCCTGGAACCACAGGGCCATGTTCTGCACCAGGGCCCGGGACTCGAAGGCGTCGCGGTCGAGCTCGTCGAGGAGGCGGCTGGCGAGGGTGACCCCGTCGATCACCTCCCAGTCGACGCCCTCGGGCACGGCGAGATCCTCCTGGAACCAGGCGCGCATCCAGTCCTTCCGGCCGACCGCGGCGAGGGCCGATCCCAGGAGCGGCACGGCCGGCAGGTAGGCGAACGGCGGCCAGAGCGCCTCCAGCTGGCCGGAGATCGCGTGCGGGGCCAGGGCGCGCAGGAGCTGAAGTCCGCGCTGTCTGGCCAGCGGCTCGTCGGCGCCACAGACGTGGAAGTGACCGTGCACCAGCTCCCGCCCGTCGTCGTCGGGGTGCACCACCAGGCGGGTCCCTCCCTGCAGCGCGACCGAGCGGGTGCCGTCGGGCTGGCTCCCCCGCTCGACGATCGGATCGCCCCCGTCGGCCACGACCTGATCGATGCGCTCCCACAGCGCATCGACGGCGCGCTCCTCCGCCACCAGCGTCACCAGCACCGCCGCCATCCGAGGCCTCCGAGCCGTCCGCCCCGCACCATATCCGAGCCGCGCCGAGCCCGACACGGGCGACGACCCCATCGTCGACCGAATGCGATGGATGTCAGCACACACAGCCTAGACTGCGCACAACTGGAGGACGCACGTGCGGACGTGGGCCGACGCCGTGAGGCGAGGCACCCTCGGAGACCTGGACCTCGACGGTCGGACCGGACACGCGCTCGGCGCGGGTCCCGGCGGCGGGGTGCACGCGGGCCAGGCGGACCCGGCAACCCCGACGCAGATCCCCGGCGCCTTGTCCGCTCAGCAGGCGGCCCTCGATGCCCACCGCACCGCCCTCGAGCGCGCCGTCCGGGCCTCCCTCGATCGGGCGATCCGGCCGCTCGACCTGCTGGCGCGCACGCCGCTGGCCATGACGTGCTGGGATGCAGACAAGGCGCACGACGATGCCCGCGCCGAGGCGGAGGCGCCCGGATCGACCCCGTCCCTCGAGGGGGACCTCGACCGCGAGCCCGACGCCGCGGAGCACCAGCCCGACGCCGCGGAGCCCCAGCCCGACGCCGCGGAGCACCAGCCCGACGCCGCCGACCGCGAGCCCGACGCCCACAACCGCGAGCCTGCCCTCACGCCCCAGCCGGCCGACCCCACGCGCCGCCCCCAGCCGCCGACCACCGGTCGCTCCGCGGGCCTGTCCGCCCGGTCGAACCAGACCACGCCGACCCCGGGTCCCACCTCGAGACCCGACGATTCACCGGATCTCCCAGCCGCCGACCAGCCGCCGGGCAAGCTCCCTGCGGCGACGGAGCTCCCCTCCCCCCAGGCCGCAGCACCCGAGCCTCTGCCCGCGGACACGCCGTCCCGGAGCGAGGCCGATCAGGCCGTGGACAAGGCCCTGGACAGCCTGGGCCAGGACAGGCAGGAGCCGAAGGCCGGCGACGCCGCGGGCAAGGGAGGCGCCGCGGCGCCCGAGGCCAGGGCTGCCGACCCGGCCAAGGCCGACGATGCCGCCATGGACAAGGCCGCCAAGGAGGACGAGCAAGCCCTCGACGAGGCCACCCCCGACGCCCTGAAGGAGGGGGGCGACGGCGAGGCCAAGGCCCCGACCGACCCGGACGCGACCCCCTCGGGGCTGCCCGACAACGAGCCCCTGTCCGGCACCGCCAAGGACGATGCCATGGGCCCGCCGGGCGGCGGTGGGGGTGCCGCGGCGAGCGCCCGGGCCGAGGTCGACAAGTGGGAGACCCGGGTCACGGCGAAGATCGACGCCATGCCCGAGCCCGACCTGCAGCCCATCGAGGGGCGTACCGGCCCGGTCAAGAAGCACGGCCAGGGGGTGAAGAAGCAGCAGAAGCAGAAGCAGAAGTCCAACGACGACGAGGCGCGGCAGCTGTTCAAGCGCTCCACCCAGACGCTGGACGACGTCAAGCTGCCCGAGGACTTCTTCGAGGGCGAGTCCGAGCTCGACGCCGAGCTGAAGCGGGTGGAGACGGCGGCGAAGGGCCAGGACAAGCTCCCCGCCCAGACGCTGCCCGACCTGCAGCTGACCCAGGACGGCACGATGCCGAACCTGCACGGCGACCCGATCCCCAAGGAGACGGTCGACGCGATGCGGGAGCTGTGGCTGCCCCCACCCGAGGAGCGCGGCAAGGACTTCGACGAGATGAAGGCGCTCAAGGACGCCATGTCGAAGGACCCTCGCTTCAAGGGCAAGGTCCCCATCGGCGGCATCGAGGTGAGCAGCAGCGAGCTGCAGCCCCGGCTCGAGGTCAAGGAGGAGTTCAAGGCCGACATCACCGCGGTGCTCGCCCAGGTGGTCGCCACGGCCCCCCAGTGGGCGGACAAGGCGATGAAGGAGGGGCGCTCTCGGGCCTACGATGGCGAGGCGATCGAGCACGAGTACGGCAAGAACTGGCCGGGGGGCTGGCGAGGCGAGGAGCTGCGCTTCGTGCGCGAGGAGATGGACCGGGCCGCCGAGCGTGCGGGCATCAAGAAGGAGGACCTCGACGCCGCGGTGAAGGTCCGCCAGGAGAAGATCAAGAAGCAGGGCACCGAGCAGCACGACGCTCTCAAGGAAGAGGAGAAGAGCACCCGCGATCTCATGCGGGAGGCCTACGACGAGACCGAGTCCAGGCTCACCGGGCTGCGCGAGTCCTGGGACGAGTGGGTCGACGAGGTCTGCGCCAGCTTCAAGGGCAACGTCGACGCCAAGGCGGTCCGCGCGCGGCAGAAGCGGGTGCAGAAGAAGATCCGCACCCGCGCCGCCGATCTGATCGTCGCCTACGACAGCATGCGCAAGCAGCGGCTGAAGAACCTGCAGACGGCGATGAAGGAGCACACGAAGGCCTACAACAAGGCCATCGCCCACGACGTGCAGCGGGACATGGCCGACCAGACCGAGCTGAAGGCCGGCAGCCAGGAGTACCAGACCGAGTTCAGCAAGCGCTTCGGGGAGAAGGTCAAGCAGCTCTACGGCGAAGAGGGCCAGATCACGCCCAAGGACGAGCGCCTGCCGCCCATCCCGGAGATGACCAACGCGATCAGCGCCTTCGACCAGGCCAATGCCAAGATCGTGGAGGAGTGGCAGGACAACGTCAAGGACGCCCGCAAGCTCGCGGTCGACAACGTACGGGACTGGGCGGACAACAAGATCGGCCGCACGCGCACCTGGCTCGACGACATCCTGGACTGGCTGTTCGGCTGGCGGGACACCCAGAAGGAGGAGGCGGACGCCTTCGCCAAGCAGCGGGCCGACGAGCAGCTGGTCGATCTCGAGACCGACTCGAACGCGCTGCAGGGGCTCGTGACCCAGTTTGGCGAGGCCATCGACAAGGACGAGCAGGACAAGTTCGACAAGCTCAGCGACGACCAGAAGGAGCTGTACAACGCCTACTACAAGAGCGGCGGTGACGCGATCACCGTGCTCGGCACCCGCATGGGCCAGCGCATGGCCAAGCGCCGCTCGGCCCAGATCGCCCAGAAGATCCGCAAGCGCCTGCGCAGCATCCACTACCTGCACGCCGACGCGTTCGGCCTCGAGGAGGTGAGCGTCGCTGCGGGCCAGACCCCCAACCCGTCCGCCCTGGCCCTCGAGGTGCACTCGGGCGTGCACTACGCGTACGGCACCAACGAGAAGCAGATCTTCGACGCGGTCGGCCAGATCTCGAACAAGGAGGGCGCCACCGCGATCCGGCACGAGTACTTCTTCAACTTCAACCCGCACCAGGACATGGACGCCGCCATCAAGGCCGACATGACCGGCCTGTTCGAGAACGACGAGGACTGGGACCGGGTCAAGGCCGAGCTGACGTTCGACGACAAGGGCAAGAAGGACGTCGTCGGCTCCAAGGCCGCCCAGCTCCGCATCGCGTTCCAGGGCTGGGGCGGCGATCACCACAAGATCAACGACATCCTGCGCGACCTCACCGACGAGGAGCGCAAGAAGGTCCTCGACCGCTACGAGGAGCTCTACGGCGAGGACCTGCGCAAGACGATCCGAAGCCAGATCGGGTACGGCTACGACGGCCGATCCGCGGTCGAGATGTCCAAGGGCAACAAGGACGCCGCCGAGGCCTACGAGCTCAAGGACATCCAGAGCAGCTTCTACTGGACCCAGTCCGGCCGGGCGGAGGACTTCGAGAAGCACGCGCAGAGCGTGTCGAAGAGCGAGAAGACGCTCGCCATCAAGGAGTGGCGCAAGGAGGTGGCCGAGACGCCGCCGGGAAGGCCGATCCCCGAGGTCCCCAAGCGTGAGGACATCGAGAAGCGGATCAGCAAGCGCTTCGACACCATCCACGGGACCTACAAGGACAAGATCGGCACCGACTTCGCGACGGACGTGCAGAAGAGCTTCACCGGCGCCTTCTCCGAGTCCGAGCTCGATGGCCTGGCGACCAGCCCCTTGAACCTGGTCACTCCGATCCCCGCGTACCTGTGGTTGGGCGGCAAGGTCGGCGTCTCCGGCATCGCCTCGCGACCCGAGTACGCCGACATGGTGCTGGGCCTGCATCGGCAGAAGTGGGACGAGGTCGACGCGGCCAAGCTGGAGATCGAGCGCCGGGATCTGGTCGCGGACGACGACATCGTCAACCAGAAGATCCTCGGGGCCGAGTACACCCGGGCGCTGACCTGGCGCCGCGAGGAAGCCGAGCTCATCCTCGAGCGCGAGGAGCAGGTCTGGCAGCGCGGCCATCCCGGCATGATCTGGGACGACACGTACCGCTACAAGCGCAAGGCCGAGCTGATGGCCCAGGCGGAGACGGCGGCCGCCTCGGACGCGACGGAGCACTTCAAGAAGTTCCAGAAGCTGTACATCGACAAGTACATGCCGGAGAAGTCGACGTCGGACGACTTCGACCGGATGGTCATCAACATGACCACCGGGGTCTTCGGCGGCGAGACCCTGGCCAGCAAGGAGACCCGCGAGCGCCTGCACGGCGGCCCCGACGGCAAGAACAAGGGCTTCCTGCCACCCCACCGCGAGCTGTACTACGCGGCCAAGGACAAGGACGACAAGCGGATCGAGTTCGTCCTGAAGGGCAAGACCCAGGACCAGATCGCCAAGATCCGGGCGGACTGGGCGGCCAACGCCGACAGCCGCGAGCTGGGCGCCATGAACGTGGTCCTGGAGAACGCCGCGGACGGCCGGACCGCCAACGACATCAAGATCATGCTCAAGTACGGCGAGCCCACCGATCCCGACACGGCCTACCTCATCGCCCAGGAGAAGATCGCCTACGAGAACAAGACGGGCGGCATGGGCTACGGCCCGAACGCCTGGGCCACCGCCGGAAGCATGGACCGCCAGCTCGAGCGGCTGAAGGAGGCCCGCGACCGCTACAAGCAAGGTCAGGAGCGCTTCCCGGTCCAGTACGACGAGAACGGCATCCCCTACCGGGACTCCCGCTTCGCCGGCTACAGCCGCGCCTGGGAAGCGCAGTACGCGGGCGTCAACCGGATCGTCCAGACCGTACGCGCCAACAAGGACATCGAAGCAGACCTGATCTCCGGCCTGGTCGCGCTGGTGGTCGCCGTCGTGCTCGGCGCGATCCTGGCCCCCTTCACCGCCGGCGCCTCCCTGCTCTTGATCGCCGCCGTCGCAGCCGCGGTCGCCGTGGCCTCCGGGCTCGCCGCCATGGCCGTGAAGTACGCGATGAAGGGCGATGCGTACCACCGCGACGAGATGAAGATGGACCTGCTGATGATCGGCGTGGACGTCGTCTTCACCGTCGCCACCCTGGGGGCGGGCAAGGTCCTGGGGCCGCTGTTCAAGGGCGCGAGCAAGGCGGGCGGTGCAGCGGGCAAGGCCGCGGGCGCCGCAGCCAGCAAGGTCGCGGGGGCGGCGACCGTGGACGCCGCCGAGAAGGGCTTCATGAAGAAGCTCGCCAGCAAGTTCGCGATGGGCGCCCGGACCACCGAGTCCATCGCCGCCCGCGGCGGTGGGCTGAAGGGCGCGTGGGGGCACCTCACCCACAAGGGCTCCCGCGACCTCATGCGCAAGCAGGCGACCCAGGAGCTCGTGTCCGGCCTGGTCACCAGCTACGCCGTGCCCGCGTTCACCGACGAGTATGCGCAGGACATGAACCCGATCGCCCAGATGATGCTGGGCATCGGCATGGGGCTCGGGATCGGCATGGCGTCTGGCGCCATGGTCGGCAAGCTGCAGTCCCGGGGACCCCGCAGCAAGGGCGACTTCGACTTCCACGGCGACGTGAACAAGCGCGTCGGCGACACCAGCGCCATCCTGGAGCTGGCCGCCGATCCCGCCGCCATGGCCGCCATGCGCAAGCAGTACATGGACCTGAACCCGTTCAAGACGGCGAAGGACTTCCAGATCGACTTCGACGAGTTCATCCTGGCCCAGGCCAAGAAGAACCCGGAGTTGAAGCGGAAGTTCCACGACGGGCTGCGCACGGCGATGCTCGCCGATCTGCCCACCGCCCAGCGGAACTCGCTGTCCGGCACCGACGTCGAGATGCTGTCCGACGCGGCGTTCACCAGGCTCACCGGCAGCAAGTCCGGCAACGCGGTCGTCATCATCCAGGACGGCAAGGCGGTCGTGAAGATGCGGGCGGGCGCGTCACGGGCGGCGCTGGCCGAGGAGGCCATCCACCTCACCCAGGTGATGGACAAGAAGTGGGCCGACCACATCAAGCTCGTCGACGAGTCGAACCTCAGGCGATGGCCGCGCATGGACGTGCGGGAGCGCATGCGGGTCTACGAGGCCAAGCTCGACCTCGAGATCGACGCGAACGAGCAGCTGCTGGCCCAGATGAAGAACAAGGCGAAGGGCCAGGATCTCGCCCCCGAAGCGATGGCGCGGATCAAGGCGGTCGAGAAGACGCTCGACAACCTGTATGCCCGTCAGATCGACCTCATGAACATCTCCCCCCTGCGTCGGACGCTGATGGCGTGGGGCGAGGTGTTCAAGCCGGGCTGGCTGAAGCAGAAGCCGCGGCTGTTCAACAAGACCCGGCTGCCGCTCGACACCTTCGGCACGAAGCAGAAGAAGGTCGACATCGACAAGGACGACGTGCCTGTCGACGCCGAGATTGACGGTTCATACTACCGTCTGGGTGAGCTTCAGGACGGGCTCGGGTCGCTGCCCGAGGGCAGCCGCTACCAGGCTCACATCGGGGAAGACGGCACCGCCCACCTGCGCCTCGTCGGCCCCGACGGGGAGGCGATCACGACCCACGTGCTGGTGAAGCGGGGCAAGAAGTTCAGCGTCGAGCCCGTCCCCACAGGCACGATCTCGACGGGGGACCTCGACCTGCCCATCCCGCCCGATGGGCACTACTTCATACACGACGGCACCGGCCTGAAGCTCCAGGGCGGCGAGTTCGAGCTGGGCGCGAACAACGTCATCAAGAAGAAGGTCAAGACCGACTACGAGTGGGACGTCGCCGGCCTCGCCGAGATCGACAACGGGCGGGTGAAGCTCAAGGACAAGCCCGAGACCTACACGCCGGAGACACCGAACTGGTCGAAGAAGGCGGAGTGGGCCCAGGGCCAGATGGAGCCCGGCAAGGTCCCCGGGTTCGAGAAGCTCCTCGACGACCTGGACCTGCCCGGCAAGGGCACGGCCACCTACGACGGCAAGACCTCGGCCGTCCGCACCCTCGACGACTCCATGATCGGCGGCATGGTCGACCGCGGCGTGCTCCGGCGCATGGAGGAGCCCTACGCCATCCTGCGGGGGCTCGACGATGCGCTCGAGAACGTCGAGCTGAACGGGACGAAGCTCAAGGACCTGGTCGGCGATCTGGACGCGATGGCCACCGTCGACGCCCGGCTGAAGCAGACCATCACCGATCTCAACGGCGCCCCCCTGTCCGAGGCCGCCTACAACCAGTTCCGCAAGGAGATCCGCGACGCCGTGGCCCAGCGGCTGGCCGTCATCCAGCAGCTCGACCTCACCCCCGACGCGCGCAAGGCGATCGTCGCGAGGCTGGCCGACGCCCTGGACGACACCCTGGTGATGCGCGGCGGGAGCAAGATCAACCGGGACAACCTGTCGTTCCTGGACGTCGCGCTGTCTCACTCGACCAACAAGCAGGGCGGCAAGGGCAACCTGTTCACCAAGTTCAGGGAGGAGTTCACCCAGACCTGGAGCGTGCCGGAGCTGGGGGCGACGCCGGCGTTCGGGAAGGGGCCCAAGGACCAGGGCCAGAAGCTGGTCGTGCGCAAGGGTCCGCCTGCCACCCACCGCATCTCCGATGGCATCGTCACCATCGAGCACCGCCCGACCCGCAAGAAGCTCGACAACCCACCCGAGGGCGCCACCGGCGAGGCGCTCTTCGACCTGCACGACGGGGTGCCGAACAAGACCAGCGAGGGCGGCTTCATGGCCGTCGACGACAAGGCGGGCACCGGCGCCTTCAAGATCGACCAGGCCGTGCACTATGTGCAGGCGCAGCAGCTCAACCGAAATCCCGGCCTCGAGGGGGTCTGCTACTTCTTCGACTCACCCGAGGCGGCGTTCGGCGCGCTCGCCAAGCTGAAGGAGCTCGCGACCACCCGCAACGCGCTGGGCAAGGGTGGTCCGGGGACCTCACCACCGCGGATCTTCCTGGGCTACTTCGACGGCAACGACATCGTCTGGGTCAACCCCCACAAGCCGCCGCCGACGCTCACTCCGACCGGCGCAGCTCCGGCACCGAAGGCCCCCGTCAGCACCAAGACGAAGAAGACCGGCCGGCAGTCGATCAACACGCTCGTCGACGAGCCGGGACTGCCGCCGACGGACCTGCACCACGGCACGTCCGAGGGGGTCGGCCAGTCCATCCGCGAGGGGATCCGCACCGACGTCAACAGCGACCACCCGGGCAGGAGGCAGTTCGGACGCGGCTTCTACCTGGGCGAGGACCTGCCGACCGCACTCAAGTACGCCCACGAGCACACCGACCCGCACGTGGTGACCTACCGCGGCGTGAAGATGGAGGAGCTGGGCGACCTGCTCGACCTGACCCGCGGCCCCGGCAAGCGACAGTGGGAGGACTTCCTCGACTCCGACATGATGCCCGGCTTCAGCCGCCGGGACGCCTGGCGCAACCAGGAGGCGCGCGAGTCCTTGTTCGAGGAGTTCCTGCGCCAGCACAAGTACGCGCCCGACGTGGTCATCGCGCCGCACCTGGACGCCCGCCAGATCGTCATCCGCACGCCCGCCGCCGCCGCCCGCCTGCAGGTGCACCTGGCGCCGCGCTCGCACGGGGGACCTCCCCGGATCGCCTCCATCGTCGACGAGCAGCTCCTGCAGCTGGCCATGCATGCCGGCCTCGACGAGCGCCAGGCCAAGCTGCTGGCCCGGATCAACGCCGACGACACCCACGGCGTCGGCATCACCCACGTCGATCCCGGCGAGGTCAACGCCCTCGATCTCGCCGCCCTCACCCGCTTCCACCCGCAGTTCAACGAGTACGCCCTGGTGCGGCTCAAGAACGGCAAGACCGCCCTGGTGGACGCGGGCTCCTACAAGGGTGGGCAGCTCCCACCGGACATCGACGCTCTCATCATCCACAGCCATCCCCCCGACGGTGGCTCGGGCATGGCGAAGTTCATCAGCGAAGCGGACGTGGACGCGGTCGTCCAGCTGAAGCAGACCCACAGCTACATGGTGCTGACCGACGGCACGGTCTACCGCTTCGGCCCGAACACTCCGCCGAACAGCATCGGCGAGCTCGTCCGCAAGCCCCACCCCGTGCACGGCTGGGTCGACGCCCAGGGACGGCCGGCGGGGCCGCTGCCCGAGGTGGGCGGGGGCGGGAGCATGACCGTGCTCGCCAAGGGCACCGATCCACCCGATGTCTCCATCGCCAGCACCGTCGATCTCACCCAGCGCGAGTTCAACAACATCAAGGCGTTGCAGGCTGGTTATCCGCCGCTCGACGTCGGCTTCGAGTACGTGCCGCACGGCGGTGGCTTCTACCGGCGACGGATCCCCAACGAGGGGATCCCGGCAGCGCAGCGCCAGATGGTCCAGCCGAAGACCTCCCCGAACCAGGCGAAGAAGACCCAGCCGCACCCGGCCCGGGGCGACGACCTCGAGACCCGGCTGTACGAGACCGGCGCCCCCTACAACCACCTCGACGACCTCGCCCCGGACGTCAAGGCGGAGATCGAGCGCCTCGGCGCCACCATCGATGGAGATCAGGTCACCTTCTCCGGCCAGATCACGCTCCCGGCGGATCGGGTGGTCGCGCTCTCGCGCAGCACCCAGCCCGGGGCGACCGACACCGACCTGATGTGGGTCGCGAAGACCGCCCATGCACTGTCCAACCAGGACGCCGCGGCCCTCACCGACCTGGCCCGCCACCTGTTCACCGGGCGGACCCAGAGCAAGCCGTACACCCCAGCGACGGGGGTGGCGAACCCCGCGCCGGCCGCGCTGCTGGATGCCGTCCGCGAGATGCAGAAGTCCGGCGTGCTGCGGCTGCGGTTCGACACCATCACCGACAATGTCATCGCCCACTGGAACGTGCGGGTTCCGGGCTCGCAGTCGATGGCCCACATCACGACGACCACCCGCGCACAGAGCAACCGCCTCTTCGACCTCGCGCGCACCCTGGAGTGGTCGAAGGCCCCGACCGACGCGCAGGCCAACCTGCAGCGCCGCGCGCTCGAGTTCGCCCGCCAGCCCGGTCACGCGCCCGACGCGGACGTGTTCCAGATGGTCGAGCGCATGGAGTACTTCATCGCCTGGGTCGAGCTGCGCGGCACCATGGAGTCGCTGGAGCTGGACCTGGCCGTCAAGCGAGGCGTGCTCGACGAGGCCAGCCTGAAGGCCGAGATCAAGGCGCGGCTGCTCGCGCAGGGCGTGCCCGAGAAGCAGGCGAAGCAGCTGACGACCTCCAAGGCGCTGAAGAACTGGTTCGGTCGGGAGCGCAAGGGGTCCAAGCTGCCCACCCAGCAGCTGATGGACGACGCGATGGCCGAGTTCCGCGCCCACACGAACCAGGCCAGCGCGCTCCAGCCGACCGATCCCCCGCGACTCGATCCGTCGGTCACCCCCGCACTCATCCAGAAGCGGGTCCTGGCGGTGGCCGACGACATCGGGTTCAGGAGCCTCGAGTCCACCGCGTACCACGCGATCAAGCACATCAAGGAGATGCCCGAGTCCGCCTTCCCCGATCCGTGGCCCACCGGCGGACTCGACGTCGTGTCTGCCTACGTGAACGCCGCCCGCGAGCTGGTCAGGAATCCCGGAGTCATCGAGGTCCGCCGGTCCAACAACGGCTACGATCTGACGATCTTCCAGCCCCCGGGCCCGGACAAGACACGCCCGCGCGCCATCGTCCGGGTAGATTCCACCGGCGACGTCTACATCAAGACCTACGGCGACTAGGACCCATGGCCGACCTCCCCGCCCAGCTGGACTGGCGCCGGATCCTCCCCGAGACCGCGCCCCCCGAACCGCCCGACGCGGAGCTCTTCCTCCTCGCCGTCGCCGTGGAGCTCGACCGCTGCTGGCCCGAGCCCGCCGACGCCCTGCGCGACCGGGTACGGACCCACGCCGACCTCGTCGTCCGCGCGATCTTCTGGTGGCAGTCCCGCCGCTACGATCGGCTCCTCGACCACGTCGACTTCCAGCCCTGGACCACCCGCCCCGAGCGCAGCGCCGTCGACATCGTCCTGCGCTGGCTCGACCGCGAGCCGGCGGACTTCCACGATCTCGCGGGCCTCGACGACCTGCTGCGCATGGCGCTGCGGCGGCACGCGCCGGGCCCCGCCGGTCGCCGGCCCTGGCTGCGCCCGAGTCACTGGTGGTGGAGCTACCCCGAGGCATCCGCCCCGGCGGGGGTGAGCGTGGAGGCCTGGGTCGCCTTCGCTACGCGGATCGATGACGCCTCCCGGGTCTCCATCGGGGCCTGGTTGTGGGAGCTCCACCGCCTGCTGCGCGATCAGCCTGGCGCTCGCCCGGTGCTGAAGGGGGCGGTGCAGGCGCACGCGGACGCGTTCCGACCGCTCCTCCGCGGCTTCGTGAGCTACCTGGAGGATCTGGTCGAGCAGACCGAGCCCTGGCGGGCGGAGGCGGTCGTGTGGGAGCACCTCGACCACCTTGCCGAGCTGCAGGCGCTAGGGGGCGGAGATCCCCTGCTCCCAGCGCCCGATCTGGATCGGATCCGCGACCTGCTTCGCTGATCCCCCCGAACACAGCCGATTACGGTCGGGCGCGAAAGCGGGGTGCAAGGGCTAGGTGCTGGGGGAGTCCAGAGGAGCCCATGCCCACCACCCTCCCCCAGCTCGACCTGACCTGGCACACCCACGGCGATCCTGCGGCCCGCGCCGCGTTTGGCCGAACCCTGTTCGAGGGCCTGCGCGACCACGGCTACGTCGCGGTGTATGGCCACGGCGTGTCCCCCCAGCTCGTCGCGGCAGCCCACCTCGCCGCCGAGCGGGTCTTCTCGGCCTCGGACGCCGACAAGGCCCGCTGCGCCGGACGCCTGCTGGGCTACACGCCGTTCGGCGTCGAGCGCGCCCCACACAGCCAGGCGGGCGATCCCAAGGAGCTGTGGCAGATCGGCCAGGGCGGCCCGTACGACCGGCGCAACGTCTGGCCGGCGTGCGTGCCGGAGGCGCGTGTGGTCTGGACCGAGCTGTACGACGTCCTGCTGGGTACCGGCCTGCGCCTGCTGGGGGCGCTCGCCCCGAACCTCGGTGTCGAACAGGACTTCTTCGGAAGCCGGATCCTCGGCGGCACCTCGATGCTCCGGGTCGTGCACTACCCGCCGGTCGACGAGGCCGCTGCGGTCGGAGCCGTCCGCGCCCCACCCCGCGAGGACATCGCCCTGATGACCCTGATGCCTGCCGCCCGCGGGCCGGGCCTCCAGATCCGCATGCCCGATCGGACCTGGGTGCCCGTCGAGGTCGACCGCGGCGCGCTGGTCGTGCACGCTGGCGATCTGATGGACCACTGGACCGGCGGCGTGCTCCCGGCGACGACCCACCGTGTGGTGCACGCGCCCAGCCGCGGCACCCGCTCGCGATACGCCCTTCCCTTCTTCGTACAGCCCCGCTCGGACGTGGTGCTCGACGAGCTTCCGGGCCGGCGCAGCACGAAGTACCCTGCCCGTCCGGTGACCGCGGGGGAGCTCCTGGAGGAGCGACTGGCGGAGATCGGGCTGCCGACGGCCATGCCCACCCTGCCGCCACCGGATCCCCCCCAGGCACAGCAGCGGTCGGCCGCCGGGTGAGGCCAGCCACACTGGAAATCATGGGAAGATGCACCGATCTCCGCCGGAAACGGCGAGGAAGTCCCCAGCGATTCGTCGCCGTCGACCCCGGGCAGCACGGGCCCGAGGGGTCGATACTCAAGAAAGATCGAACAAAACACCACTTCCGCGCCACAATCCGCATCTGGGATGGTGACCGTGGAGCTGGACTTCAAGTCGCTGAAGGCGGAGGAGCGCGAGGCACTGAGTGGCCTGCTCGAGCACCTGCTCAGCGGAAGGCTCCCCGACCAGCGCGTTGAGGTGGACCCCGAGGCGCTGGACCCGGAGGCCCTGGGAACCCCGCCCGACTGGCGACCCATCGTCCGTTTCCTGCGCACGGCGCCGTTCCACGACATCCCCGGGGTGGTGGGTGCCGGGCTCGGCTACCGTGTGCGCGGCGGCCAGACCACGGAAGAGCTGGCGGCGGTCGTCCTGGTCAAGGAGAAGGTCCCCCGGCGGAGACTCCGCGCCGGCGCGTGCCTGCCCCAGGAAGTCACCTTCGATGGTGTGAGCATCCCGATCGACGTCCAAGTCGGCTTCGACCCGGTCCCGCGAATGATGGCGGGTCGCACCAGGCGGGATCGGACCGCCCGCACGACCCACAACCGCTCCGGTGGCCCCCTCTCGGTGCAAGATGCCCGGGAGCCCTGCGCCAACGGCACGCTGACGGGGGTGTTCGACGGGGAGTGCCTGACCTGCGCCCACGTGGCACTCGGCTTCGGATTCCAGGCGTTCATCTCCAACCTTCCACTCAGCATCCTGTGGCTGTTCCAGTCACCGAGAGGCGCCGAGATGGTCAGCGCAGCTGCTCAGCAGGTCGGACAGCAGCTCTACCGGCTCTTCGAGGTGGACTCGAACCTCCCGGTCCTGGTCCCCTTCCCCTCGCCGCTGCTCGCCGCCGGGGTCCTGAGCCTGCTCTACGTGGACGGCGCGGTGGGTCGCCAGGATCCCCAGCCGATCCCCCCCTTTCTACGACGACCACCCGGGACGGTCCTCGGTGCGACCCAGCCGTACTCCTACACGGCCTCGCCGCTCCCGCTGCTCCCAGACCGCTCCACCCGCTGGCCCGGCGCCATCCGCTCTGCGCGGCTCGCCTGGCCCGGAGAGCGGGTGATGAAGGACGGGCAGACCACCGGCGTGACGTGGGGGGAGGTCTGGCTGCCGTTCTTCCAGTTCTACCTCCCCATTCCGCTCGGGCTGGTCAACGGTGTCGTGCTGTTCGACAACGTCCTGATGCGCCTTGACCTCGCACCTGGGGACTCGGGGTCGGCGATCCTCACCGACGACAGCATGCACTACCTCGCCATGGGCAACCTGGGCCTTCCTCCAGGCCCTTCCAGCTTCAGAGCGCCCGCCCCCACGTGTCCGGTGGAGGCCGACGACATCAACGCCCTGACCCTCGCCACTCCGTACTACCTCCACGAGCTCCTGCTCGGGGTGGATCTCTCGTGAGGCCACGATGACCCCCAAGAACGCCAGGTCCGAGAAGAAGAAGGCTCGGACGGATGCCCAGGATGATCGCGACGAGCTCGTCTTGCGCCCGGAGAAGCCCTGCTGCTGCCCGCCGCGGGTGTTGGTGTGGGGCAGCACGTCGTCGCAGACGGTCGCCGTCACGAACAAGATGTTCGAGGACGAGGAGCTGAAGGTGCGGGCGGACGCCAACGCGTCGATCCAGCCCCCCAGCGGCCCGAACGTGAACGCCGATGGCTCGGGCGGGAGCGAGCTGCGCACGAGGCTGCGCCGCGACGTCGATCTGGTCGAGTCGACCACCACGTATGCGTTCGAGTGGCGCGTGGAGAGCGCCTGTCCGGTCGCGGTGGCCGTCTCCATCTTCGGGGAGGTCCAGGCCCGCATCCCGTGCGCACCCGACGCGGGCAGCTCGGCGCTGTCCCGCCGGCGCCTGCTCGAGGCTGGCGAGGTGAACTCCGCACCCCGTGGTACCGCGACCGCGGTGGTGGTCGCCGTCGACTGCCACGGTCACGAGGTGCGCTGCCAGGTCGAGCTGACCGAACCCTGATCTCGGAGAGGCGAGCATGAACCCCGAAGAAGCGCGCGAGGCTGCGGTCCGCACCACCCGGAACCGCATCCTCGGCAACGCACCGGCAGGAACCGAGGTGAGCGCCGGGATCGTGCGCCAGGTCGAGCAGTCCGATCACACCTGGCGCCTCTACAACAGCGTCACTCGGGTCCGCCGCCCCTGCTCGGAGGTCTGGGAGCACTGGATCCACCGCTACACCGTCGTGCACCGCATCGAGTACGACGTGACGCTGCCGGCTCCGGATGGCCGCGTCCTCCGGATCCTCGCGGCCTCCCGCGCGTACCGCGTCGAGGAGTGGGTGTTCAAGGAGTACCTGGACTGCGGGGAAGGCGCCGAGGATCTGCCGCCGATCCCCGATAACTACGCGAGCCTGCACCTCGACGGGGTGCCGGTGTGGACCGGGCAGGCCGCGATGGTCGTGGGTGGGGACTTCGCGGCCGGCTCGCCTCCGGCCATCTTGTTGGGCATGGCGAAGGACCTGGTGTACGCGTCCAGCGCAGAGCCCGAGCCGCCGGAGGTGCAGCTGCCCGAGCCACCGGAGCAGCGTCTGCCCAAGAACCCGCCGGAGTCGTGCTGACCCGTCATCCGGTCTCGCTGGGACGGAGCACCGAGCGCCCTTCCGCCCAGCCGCATGTTCATGTGAGGATGCAGCCGGCCCGGCCCGCTAGCAGGGTCGCCCGGAGGTCCATCCATGATCCGCAACCTCGCCCTCTCCTTCGGCGCACTCGGCGCGTTCATCGTGCTCGCGTTCGGCTCGTCCAGCACCAGCAACGACGTCGAGGTGGTCGGAGACGTGGTCCGCGAGGTCGAGCCCGCCGCCGCGGCCGCCACCGCACCGGATGGGGGCGACGCCGCGGCTGGCGAGTGCTGCTGCAAGCACATGGAGGCCGATCAGGAGGCCCACCGCTTCATGGCGAAGGCCGACTGCACCGGTCAGCACGGTACCTGTGAGTCCTCGACCGCTGCGTGCGAGGCCACCGAGGCCGCCGACGAGGCGTCCGCCGGCACCTGCTGCTGCGCCGCTACCGAGCAGATCATCGCCCAGGGCGCCCCCTGCGACGGCACCTGCTACGAGTTCTACGAGCAGGGCGACGACCCGGGCAGCTGCATCTACTAGGCCGCTCCCGATGTGGACCGCCGCCGTTCACACGGTGTGAACGGGCGTTCGTCCGGCCTTGTGCGTGACTCGCTACGCTCTTCCCGACTCCGGACGGGGGTGCATCATCGAGCCGCAGCGCCGCGTATCGACCTGGATCCTGGATGAGCCGCTGGGAAGCGGCGGCATGGGCTCGGTCTATGCCGGACGCGACGTGCTCATCCCGGACGAGGTCGCCGCGGTGAAGGTGCTGCGGGGGGCCCGGACCCCCCAGGAGCGCGACCGCTTCATCCGCGAGATCCAGGCGCTGCGGCGGCTCTGCCACCCCAACATCGTGGAGGTGCGGGGCTGGGGGGAGTCCGAGCACGGCGAGCTGTGGATCGCGATGGAGCTGGTCCGGGGCGAGGGCCTGAGCGACTGGCTGCGGCGCGCCCCCATCCCGGCAAGCACGGCAGTCCCGGTCTTCCAGGGACTGGCATCCGGCCTGGCTCACGCCCACCGCTGCGGGATCTACCACCGCGACATCAAGCCGCAGAACATCCTGGTCCGAGACGGAACTGCCGTCCTCGTCGACTTCGGCGTGTCCCTGCACGCCGACCTGAGCCGGCTGACCGTCAACGGCCTGACCCCGGGGACGCCGGCCTACATGGCACCGGAGGTCTTCCACGGAGACGACGTCAGCCCCGCCCAGGGGGACATCTACGCGCTCGGCGTGCTGCTCTACGAGGCGCTCACCGGCCATCGGCCCTTCCAGCGACCGACCGGAGTGCCGAGCCGGCGGTACCTGCCCTGGATCGTAGGCCGCAAGCTGGATCAGGGCGCCCTGGATCCCGGCGGTCGAGCACCACCACACCTGCGTGAGCTGGTGCTCCGGGCGACCGAGCCGACCCCGTCGCTCCGCCTGCGCAGCATGACGGAGTTCGCCGCAGCGCTCGCCACGGAGCCGATTCCCACCGACGGTGGCAGATGGGTCGCCGCGCGGCCACCTGTCCAGGAGCCCCGTCCGCAGATCGGTCGCCAGCGCGATCTCCGGGCCCCCGACGACCAGGACTCGACGGTCGACGTCATCCTCCCCCTCCCCTTGCGTCGACCCTCGCGGACCCTGCCGCCGCTCCCGGCTACGACGCCCGCCGCCGCCGTCGCCGTCCCGACAAGGCCCGGCCCCCCGCCCCGGTCCGCTGGCGGCGCTGGGCACTGGGCCCGCCCATTCCTGCTGGGCGCCATCGTCGCGCTCCTGGCTGTGATCACGCTGGTGCCGCTGTCCGCGATGGTCCTCGGGGCGGCCGCGATCACCCTCGAGAGACCCACACCTGGAGGCGCCTCGGCCACCGCCTCCCACCTCGCGCCGATGCTCTCGGCGCGAGCGCACGCCGCACCCGCCCCCGTGGCGACGCCTGCCGAGCCTGCTCCCCCCGAAGCGGAGGACGAGCCGGTGACGGCGTCGGACCCGGTCGAGGAGCCCGCACCGCCCGTCCGCGACGCTCAGACCCCCGTCGCCACCCAGGCGGCGGGCACCTCCGCTGGCGGCCGCGCGGACGAGGCGCTTGTCGAGGTCGGCCTGGCGCGGATCCTCTCCGACCCCCTCGCCGCCGAGCTGTGGGTCGACAATGAAGATGTCGGTCGAACGCCGAAGAAGCTGAGCCTGACTCCCGGGGACCACCGGGTACGGGTGCGCAGCGGCTCGACCATGCACGCGTTCACGGTGCACGTACAGCCTGGTCAGGACACGACGGCGTGCTTCTCGTTCCGCCTGGACCTGCTCTTCGACGGCCCCTGCGTGACCGAGGCGAGCCTGTCCCTACCGGCCTCGCTGCGCGGCCCAGAGGCTCCCTAGCCGTTCACGTACTTCGACTTCTCGAGGTAGTCGGCGTCCGGGTAGTAGCTGAACACCAGGCTGCCGTTCTTGATGGTCTGGATCACCTCGCCGGCGACGCGGGGGTCCATGGCCGGGCAGCCCTGGCTGCGACCGAGTCGAGAGCCGCCGTTGGCCTGGATCGCCTCGGGGGTGGCGTAGGTCGCCTGGTGCATCACGATGGCACGCTCGCGCATGTTGTCGTTGTAGCCCTTCTCGAGGCCGTCCATCCGCAGGGCGGTGCCGCCGAACTTGCTGCTCTGGTAGGTCTCGGCGGTCTTCGCCAGTCCGATCGAGCTCTGGTGGCTGCCGTTGTTGTTGCTGAACTTCGACGGGGTGTTTCCGCCGGACTTGGACCCGTGGGTGACCAGCTCGTTGAAGAGCAGCTCCCCACTCGCCAGGTCCATGATGAACATGCGCTTCTCGGTGGAGGGCATCGAGAAGTCGATGATGGTGTAGACGGTCTTCTCGGTCTTTCCGGCCTTGTAGGCGTTGCGGTAGACGTCGAGCGCCACCTGCAGCACCTCGGGTCGCAGGCCCACCGTGGCGAAGCTGCCCGCACTGACCTTGATCTCGGGCCCCTCGCCGGCCGCCGGGCTCTTCGCGGGGGCCTGCTCCTCGCCGTTGCCGTCCGCGGCGTCCTTGGCATCTCTCACGTCCTCGGCCTTCTTGTCGGGCTCGGGAGCGGGCCTTCCGCCGGCGAACACCGCCGCGGTGTCGCGGCCCACGACGCCATCGGGCTTGAGGCCGGCACCGCGCTGGTACGCCTGGACCGCGTCCTTGGTGCCGCTCCCGAAGGTGCCGTCGACCTCGATGCCGTGGCCCGCGGCGACCAGCAGGCGCTGCAGGTGCTCGACCGCATCGCCGTTGGAGCCCTTGCGCAGGAGCAGCGAACCTTCGACCACCTTGGCCCACTCGGCAGGGGCGCTGGCCGACGTGGCGGCGAAGGCATCGAGCACCGAGTCCCCGCTCTGTGCCGGGGCGACGACGGCCTCGGCGTTGGCGGAGTTGCCGTGGTCCTTCACCGCCGCCTGGCTCGGCGCGGTGGCAGGGGCAGGAGCGGCCTGTGGGCGTGGGCGGGGCCGTACGGCGTGCGCGGGCATGGGACCTCCAGATCCGAGGAGAGATCTGCTGGGTGCACTCCCACTGTGGACCTGCGGGCCGCTTCCGTCAACCGATGCCGACGACCAGCGCGCCGTCGCCGGGATCACCCGGTCTGGGCCGGGGCCGACGCGGGTACTCCCCCCGTCGGCCCCGGCGTCCCCCCCGCTAGAAGTGGATGACCGTGCGGATCGACTCACCGTGGTGCATGAGGTCGAAGGCCTCGTTGATCCGCTCGAGAGGCAGGTTGTGGGTGATGAACGGGTCGAGCTGGATGTCGCCCGCCATCGCCTGGTCCACCATGCCCGGCAGCTCGGTGCGTCCGCGCACGCCGCCGAAGGCGCTGCCGCGCCAGACCCGACCAGTGACCAGCTGGAACGGACGGGTGCGGATCTCCTGACCCGCGCCGGCGACGCCGATGATGACCGACTCGCCCCAGCCCTTGT
>MDTC01182083.1_pt1 | contig 21425 bp, 24 predicted proteins | sample 811181 | NCBI WGS metagenome assembly MDTC01 (sample SAMN05326644, study PRJNA326480) | marine metagenome | isolation source: seawater | place: Pacific Ocean: North | collected 2011 | reverse complement strand
TGGGCCTGCCTGGATTCGAACCAGGGTCAAATGCTCCCAAAGCATCTAGCATAGACCAGACTAACCCACAGGCCCGTGAGTAACCCGCCCAGCACCATGGAGGACATGAACCTAACCTAGGGCTCGATCAATTTCCAAACATCCTTGCCGGCACGGACTAAGATTCCCTCTGCCTCAGCTTTGGTTAGAATCGTACTTATTTCAGGCTCATCGATTCCTTCTTTGATTGCCTGCTGGCCCACATCCCTACGCTCAATGGATCCGTCTTTCTTCATCGCCTTCCTCAGAATCTCGAGTGCTTTGCCCCCATCGGATTTTTCAAACTGATTATTCTGTTTTTTATATTTCGAATTAATCCGATTTATCATCTCACTTCTGAGTTCGCTAGGCGTGTTCGCCAGCATCACAGCCTCTGCCAGTTTGGATGGTGAATTGAAGGTAGACTCAGTAGACAGCCCATCTCTAGAACCACATCTGGAACAAGATACTCTCCTTCCGAGGATCGCTCCTGTCGCTGTGCCGCAGGAGCATCGTACGAGAATGTATGTGGTTGACACGCGGTATTGACTTGGACAGGGGGTTCATGAGTGTTGACAGGGGCGGTTCTAGTATGGAAGGAGGATTTGATCGAACCAGGAGGAGGCTTGGCGTCTTCATCGCATTCAGTGCGGCTCTATCGTCTCTGTACATCGTATTCAGCAATGGATCGTTCACCACATCCGCTTGGGCTTTGATGCTCACTGTTCCATTATCTATGGCCATTGGATTGAGTGGTTCGGGAATGGGGACAGAAACGAGATTCATCGATTCGCTTCCCAATTATGAAGAGGGGGGCTTCTCGGTTGAAGAGCGGGAAATCGAACCTGATGATTTACCTGTTCTATGATTACATCAGCCTTATCGTTTCGAGGTTCGCAGGTGCATGTGTCTGTACCCTGAACGTATCACGGAGACCTTGTCTGAATGCATTACATGTTTGTGGATCGCCGTGATGGCAGATTATGCGTCTTGGAGTCGGGTTTAGTGCCTTGACGTAGTCCATCAACTGCCTTCTGTCTGAATGTCCGCTAAAGCCGTCTATCGTAACCACGTTACATGCGACTGGGATCATGTGAGTCTGGCCTCTATCCACAAGGGGGACCTCTGGGTGGCCTGATTGGAGTCTACGTCCAAGGGTACCAGAAGCCTGATAACCAACGAAACAGAGAGTGTTGTTGAGCTCTGGCGCCCAGTTCTTGAAGTACTCCATGATCGGGCCACCAGTCATCATTCCGGAAGTTGCCAATACGATACAAGGGGAAGGATCGTTGATTATCGATTCCCTCTGCTCCCTGGAGTCAACCTGCTTGAACCATGGTGAATTGAATGGATTCTCTTCACCGCCCTTGAGGACCTGTCTCCGTAGATCTCTATTGAGAAAATCTGGATGGCTAGCGTGAATCGCCGTAGCCTCGGATATCATTCCATCGAGCCATACGGTGACGGGGGATACGTCTCCCGATTTGAATAACTGATCTATCGCCAGCATCACTTCCTGTGACCTACCGACTGCGAATACAGGACAGAATACCTTTCCACTCCTCGATACAGCGAGTTTAATCAAATCCTGAATTTCTTGAGTTGCATCTACTCGATTCGGTTGGAAGTCTTGCGGGCCCCCGTAAGTAGACTCAATAACAAGAGTATCAGCCCTAGGAAATCTTACAGTCGCTGCATCGAATAGCCAAGATTTCTCATATTTTATATCCCCAGAGAAAAGTAGGCGATGTTCGTTATTAGCCTCGCCTATTTGCATGTAAACAGATGATGATCCGAGGATGTGGCCTGCATTCTCGAGAGATATCTTGATGTCTGGCGCTATGTCGGTCTTATCGCCATGACTGATGTCAACAACATGCTTGATGCACTCCTGTATATCCGCCTTGCTGTATGGCGGTTCCACTCCTTCTGCCTTGGCGACTTTGATGTAATCTATCTGCAGTAGTGTCATCAGATCCCTTGTGGGCGGAGTGCAATAAACAGGGCCTCTGTAGCCGTATCTGAATAATACGGGCAGCATTGCTATGTGGTCTACGTGAGCATGGGTTAAGACTACAGCATCGATATTCTCCAGAGGCAGCAGTTCTGGTGCTGTAAAGAATGGTTGTATCTCATTCTTATTTGTAGTGGGTTTTGCTCCAACGTCTACAAGTACTCGAGATTCATTGGTAGTAACCAGGTGCATTGCCCTGCCTACTTCCCGATATGAGCCGAGAGCAGTGAGTCTGGCCCATGAAGGGCCCCTTCTCTTTGGACGGTATATCCTTGTACCGAATTTTCTCAAAAGTGCCCTTCTTTCGTCGGCCATTTCTCTCCTGTATCTTCTAATGTCGTGTTGAGTCCTACTCTCGAATGCTGGGGCCCTTGCAACATTGACCAGCCAGCCTATATCGTCCCTGAGTGCTCGGATAATCGACCCCTTGGGGCCAACAGCAACAGAGGGATCGTCACATTCGATGGTGACTTCGGAAAGTGCTGGATCGATGAAGATATTTCTGACCTCTGCTTCAGCAGGAATGAGTTCTTTCACCCTCTGCTCAACTTTATCCTCAGAAAGGAGAAGGTTTGGGTGGGGCCTTACAACGACCCTTCTTTTGATAGACTTCGCAATTCTCACCGTGAGGCTCTCCCCGCCGCCTTTTCCAAATGACTGGGGGTCACTAGTGATTATGGCTATGGAGCCTGCTTCTACATCGACATCGTATTCTAGCCCGGCTGGAACCATGCCAGCAATTTTCTTCTTAACCTCATTCAAGGTGAGTCTCATTTCTAAACCTCGTCTCCACAGGCTCTGCACAACAGGGGTGCTGGGCTGATGCCCTGGGAATCTGATACTTTCAAAGTGAGTCGAGTGCAGAGGCTATCTCTTCTTCGGATAGCTGTATGTAGCCATCTTCCATAGTGATAACTGCTAGGTCCATACCGTTTCCGCTGGCACTGTCCCTCTGAGCAGATGCCAGAAGAGCCTTTGCGGCAAGAGCGACTGCTTCTTCCTTAGTCATGTTAGGAGAAAACTGGTCTTCGAGAACGCCGTACATGAATGGGCTCCCTGAACCAGTGGCGCAGTACAGGTCTGGAATCGAACCACCAGCTGAGTCTATGCTGTAAACACTGGAACCCGATTCATCTACCCCCACTATGAGTAGTTGCACATAATGAGGCCTTCCAACAAGGATGTTGGCCGTCAACGTAGCAGCGCCTCTGACTGTCATGGGTGTGTTTCTCTTCAACTCGTACAACGATAACTCGGCAGATAACATCCTGGCCAAAGATTGCGCATGGCCGACAAGTCCTGCCGTTGTAAGGGCAACTCTTCCAGATATCTGGAATAACTTCTTCACGTTCTTGTTTGCAATGAAATTCCCCATGGTTGCTCGGTGGTCTGCGCCAACGACTACTCCGCCATTAAAGGTGATTCCTAGCGTACTCGTTCCAGTTTTGATAACCTGCGACTCAATAGACATGTAAACACCAGCGGGCGAATCGCCGCTGATTCTGAACCTCCGGACCCCTTTATGAAGCCATTCAGACTATTTCGTCCGATGGGCTCAAGCGGTGAGGTCTAGACAGGGCCCCATGAGGGGACCTTTTGATGAACTCGGAGAGGTGTCAAAATTGGGTGACGGCTCTATATTTCACGATCTCGAGAAGATGTATCCAGATGCCCCCATACCAGAGGAAGGAGGTCAAATCTTGAGAAATGCTGTGATTGACGGTTCAGACGGTCTTTCGACGCTGATGGACTGGGTTTCCCAAGGAGATATGGTCATCGTGGACGTGTCGCCGATCATCGATCAACCTGGAAGGCTGTCCGAGGTGATAGACCCCCTCATGGTATTCGTGGAACAACAGATGGGGGGGCAACTCCTCAACTTTGGACATTCGAGGCTTCTTCTACTACCTTCCACCCACCAAGCCAGAGGAACCGGGGGGGTGTAAGTGGAGACTTTGATTGAGCAATCATGCCCGATGTGCTACGAAGAGTCATCGGTTTTCATGCTGGTGAACGTTCATGAGATACCATATTTCGGGGAGCAAACGGAGTTAACACTCGCGTGCAAGTCATGCGGTTGGAGGAAAACTGACTTCATAGCTGGGGATGGTGGGGAACCCGTGGCTTGGACGATTCCGATTAATGCCGATACTCTCGATAGTCGTGTGGTGAGGTCGTCATCATGTACCGTTAGGATACCTGAGCTCGATATAGAAGTAGAGCCAGGAATATCCGCTGATGGCTATGTTTCCAATGTCGAGGGAGTCATATCGCGCTTTGAAGATGCGATACGTATGCTCATGAGGCAGGCACAATCAGAGAACGACATAGGAGATGTCGAATCTTGTGAGGCGTTTCTTCAACGTCTCACCGATGCGAAGTTGGGCCATGGCGATGGAGTGTCTCTTGTTCTTCTCGATCCACTTGGGCATTCCAAGATAATGCACGATGCAGCAAGTAGCAGGAATCTAACGGATGAGGAGGTCGATGGGCTCTACACAGGCCCTATTGTGCCTGTCTTCGATATGTCTGATTCCGAGTGACTGCACATCCGATTATGTTAGCCATCAGGAAAGAAATTCTTCCAGCCTATCCGACCATTGGGAGCGTTTTTCGGATAGTTCTGATAGCCATTCTTCTGCTCTTTCGATGCACATCTGCTTCATCTCACCTGCTAGAATACTACCAGATGCATATTGTGAGGCGATTCGTTCGAGTTCGGAGTCATCCGGTTCGAAAAAGAATCGAAGGTATTGGTAAGCTACGTCCCTATCCGTATTGCCGCCCAATCGTCTATGCTCCTCCACTGTTGGCTGGCCGCCACTATGGGCTTTGCGAATCTTCTTTTTCATACTCTCAATTGAATCATTTAGGAAGATTGTAGTTTCTGGTTTGGAAGACGACATCTTTCCGCCTGTCAGCCCCATGGCGAACCTGTGGTAACTAGATGCAGGGGCCATCAGACCAAGCCCCCCCATCGAACGCTCCAGTTGCAATAGCCTGTTCCTGATTGCCTGCTCATCGGATCTGGTGGCGGCCGGAATAGTTACCGTACCATGGGAGGGGTTAGGAGTAACGTCAGCGAAACCCAGATCAACTAATATTTCAACAACTGATGATATCACCTCTTTCCTCTTTGATTTATCGATTCGTCCGCTTTCCGACATCCCGAATACCGCCTTGTTATCCTCTTGAACGCTGAGTGAAACAAGGAGGCCGGAGGTCTTTGCATGCCTTATGTTGAACCACTGTGTTTTCGATACAATGTCTCGTGTGAGCCTGATATGTGGGTCTTGATCGACGCCCACGGGAACTACAATTGGACGTAGTCCTCCAAAATCATCGAGCATCGGGTGAAGAATGTCCCCTACTTGAACGAGTGGCGCCTGGACGTGCGCGAGATTGGTGTTCCCTCCAAATCCATAGATGGATCCCAATTCGGAAAGATTTGTTCTCCTCCCAAGTACAAAGGCGAGCCTCTGTACTTCTGGACGGCTACTCTGGAAGTAAACACTGGTCTTGTCAGGATCTAGACCCATTGCTGCATAATTCGAAACATATTCTTCCAATGCGACCTTTCGACCCTGCTCGAGAGACATTCCCCTGGTCGCGACTGATTCGAGATCTGCGACAGCAACTGTAACATCGGCACCGATCTCTTGGAACCACTTTGCTTGCTCTATGACCATCGTATGCCCGAGATGCATCTTGCCACTCGGCATTAGGCCTGTTAAAACTCCGAAGGGGTCTCCTCTTTCAGCTGCGGATAGCGGCACATTGAGGTCCCTATGTGCAAAAACGAGGTCTCTCCGCTGAAGCATACTTGGGTTCTTGATGGCGGAGAGGTCCATTCTCTCGAGTCCGAACCTCTCTGAGAGAGCATCGTAATCCGTGGAGTCATCGGATCCCCATGGGTCTATTCCGATGTCAGCCATGGCGTTCGCTGCCCGATTATGGCAATCAAGCCTTTGACTGAGTTGACCGATAGAAGCAAAAATAACCCATCAGCCTCGTAAGTCATGGCTAAGATACATTGTTTCGGTTCTGGGCTGGTCGGATCATACGTTATCCGATATCTAGCGGGCAAGGGGCATGAAGTGCATGCATACGATCAACAGCCGCATAGGGTAGAGGGGGTGCCCGGTGTTGAGGTGCATTATGTCGAGCACGATGAATATCCTCACGAGTTGATTCAGGATTCAGTCACGGATTCTTTCATCATCAACATGCTACCTGGATCCATAGGGCACGTATGCACCACTCTACTAGCTGAGCGACCCTGTACACTCGTAGACCTTAGTTTCAGTAAATTCACGCCTGATAGGGATGATCAGAAAGCGAGGGATTACGGGGCGACCGTTTTGTGGGATGTTGGAATTGCTCCCGGTCTCTCAAACATGCTTTCTGCACATGCCTACAGAAAAATGGGGCCATTACGAGATCTGAAGATATGGGTGGGTGGAAATCCAACAGGCCCATTAGGGGAATGGAAGTACATGGCTCCATTCTCACCTTCAGATGTTATCGAGGAATATACGAGGCCTGCACGAGTCATCAGAGACGGAGAATCGGTCGTCATACCTGCTCTGTCGGATCGCCATTCAGTGGATGTAGATGAGCAGGGTACAATGGAGGCCTTCTTGACCGATGGATTGAGGTCCTTGTTGAATTCAATCCCATGCGAGAATATGTCAGAATACACCGTGAGGTGGCCGGGGCATATTCAGAAATTCATTGATCATCGAGATTCCGGGGATCTTGATGAGTTACAGCTAATCGAAGAATGGAGGTATGATCCCAAGGTGCCCGAATTCACGTGGCTTCGTGTCTTGGCAGAGGGCAGTGACGGGGAAACTATGGAATGGACCGTTCAAGACTACGGAGGGGATGACGGGCACTCTATGGCAAGGACGACTGGGCTCGTTACTGCGATATGCACGGAAGCATGGATTGAGGATTCGAAGATGCTTCCTCCGGGAGTTCATGCTCCCGAGGTTTTGTCCGACGAAGTGTTGTCAAGAGTTGTCCGGGAGATGGTTTCTCACGGCGTCGAGATTACTGGGCCGGTTGTATGATGAGTCTTCATCGTCCTTGATTAGAACCCACCTAATCGCGACTGGCGTTGCAATCAATACACTCAATGCTAGAAGCGGCAGGATCAATGTCTTCTCCGGTATTTCGGAACGCTCAATCAGCCACGTGAACCTCAAGGGAGTGTCTCTGAAATCTTGACTCCATTCTCTCATATTAGTGGCATGGTGACCGGCGATGGTAACGCCTTTCTCGAGATCGTTGAACAGAGTAGCCTCTACTTGGATATCGTCTTCTTGAACCCCTTCGAGAATCACGGATTCTCCTTGAGGTAACGTGATTATCAAAGTACCATCGGAATACCTGTAACCCCCCCTTAGACGATTCTCCTCCAGATCTAGAGGGGCGTACCCCCCATCTGACCACTCCATGTCTGGCTTGTCGACCAATCCCGTGATCTTGATCGTGCCGGGAGTGGTCCATCCAAGGCTGCTTGGATTCCTTATCTCGATACTTCCATTGATGAGATTCACAGTTATTCGTGACGAGGATTCCTCATGAGTTACCCATTCGCCCCATGTTGTGAACCAGTATGGTTGCTCTGATAACCAATCCACCATGTCTCTATCCCTTCGTATATTCAGATCGTCGATTCTGGCGATCCAATAGAGAGAAACCAGTTCCCCAGACTCACTATTTTCGATTAATGACCTGTCTGAAAGGCCAGACTCTATCGAGCCTCCGTTTCGAGTGATGACTCTCAATCTTGGATCGTCACTTTCAGACATGTCCCCCACAATTCTGAATCCCTCCTCAATGAGAGCTTCTGTTAGGTTCTCAGATATCTCGCCTTCAGGAGTTCCGAAGGAAATGAGGTTCTGACCCCATCTTGAGGCGTTTATACTGGAAGCGACATATTGAGAACATGCGCCTACTGTCTCGATTTCCTCTTCCGGACTGATATCTTCGATTCCTTGGCATCCGAACTCATCGCCAAGCGCGAGAAGCTCGGGTCCTATTACATTCTCAAGCCATGTGTCGTCTGAATATTCTGCCTGTACTGGCAAAGAGGTCACTGATGACAGCATCAGCGCCAACGTAACAGCGAGCAATCGTCCCCTCGCATCCACGCATTGTCGGTATCGATGAGCGTCATGAAGGCTTGCGATACAAAAAGCATGAAATCGATTATCTGACGCGTGAGGGTAATGACCGACGTCCTCGAGCGTCTAGCAGGGCTCACAGGACTCAACGGTACTGGCGTAGAGCGTCCACCGCCATTTTTCTATAGAATCCTGATGAGGATATTTCCACCCCTGGTCAGGTCTCTGACCAATGTCAGATACGAGGGACTTCACAACTTGCCCAAAGATGGCCCCGTCATCCTAGCCGGCAACCACACCTCGCATATTGACCCTATAGCAGTGATAATGGGTTCGAGAAGGCCCGTCCGATATCTAGCCAAGAGTGAGCACTTCAATGGAGGTATCACGAAGATAGCCATGTTGACAACAGGTCAGATCAAGACTAACCGTGAAGCAGGAGGTGGCGGGGCTCTGTCTGAAGCAGTTGATGTTCTGAAGGGCGGTGGATGGATGGGGATATTTCCAGAGGGGACCCGATCCAGACGTGAAGAGCCCCCATTCCTTCAACAAGGAAAAACAGGTATTGCACGCCTGGGAGTGAAATTTCCCCATGCGAAGATAGTGCCTCTAGCCATAATCGGGGCCAGAGAATTCATGCCACCTGGAAAAATGAAGATCAGACTATTTGCGCCCGTTACTGTCAGAATCGGAAGACCAATCTCATTCGCCGAATGGATTGGATCCCCCGAAGGGGGGTCGATGGATGAGGAAGAATTACTCGATCTCCTTGAGCGGGGGCCTGAGGAAATTGAAAGAAAAATGGGCAAAATATACCGTAATTTCACAAATCAACTGATGTCCACTATAAGATCGATGGGCGCTCCATGAGCACATCGTTCAAGGACTTGTGCTGTCGTGGGTTGAAGGTGGAGACGTATCTCGACCTGCTGCGCAGGATTCTCGATGAGGGAGTTCGGAAGGAAGACCGGACCGGCACGGGCACAATATCGGTCTTCGGCCACCAGATGCGCTTCAACCTTGAAGCCGGCTTTCCAGCAATAACAACGAAGCGTGTGCATTGGCCATCGGTGATACACGAGCTTCTGTGGTTCATCAGCGGAGATACGAATATTGCGTATCTAAAGGAAAATAAAGTAAGAATATGGAATGAGTGGGCAGATGAAAATGGAGATCTTGGACCCGTATACGGCAAACAATGGAGGAGATGGGCTGCAACCGACGGCAGGGTGCTGGATCAACTCTCATCAGCTGTTGAGATGTTGCGAAAGACCCCTGAAAGTCGCAGGATAATCGTTTCCGCGTGGAATGTAGGCGAGCTCGATGAGATGGCCCTAATGCCCTGTCATGCTCTTTTCCAATTTTATGTTGCAGATGGAAAGCTGTCTTGCCAACTCTACCAAAGGAGTGCAGATGCGTTTCTCGGTGTCCCGTTCAATATCTCTTCATACGCCCTCCTTACATGTATGATGGCCCAGGTATGCGATCTCTCGCCTGGTGAATTCGTTTGGACCGGGGGCGATTGCCACCTTTACCTCAATCACACGGAACAAGCTCGTCTCCAGATCCAGAGAAAGCCTCTAGAGCTTCCCAGAATCGAGCTTAATCCGGACATAAAGGAGATTGATGGATTCTCGTATGAAGATATCAGGGTAGTGGACTATAACCACCACGAGCATATTCCGGCCCCCATCAGCATCTGAGGTGAATTTATGAAAATTGCAATGATCGTAGCAATGGACGAATCCGGTTTCATCGGAAAGGACGGTGATTTGCCATGGAGAATGTCTTCTGATTTGAAGCGTTTCAGAGATCTCACTACAGGAGACGGCTTCAACGCAGTTGTCATGGGCAGGAAGACCTGGGACTCTCTTCCAGATTCGTATCGGCCGCTTCCAGAAAGAACGAATATTGTTCTATCCAGGGACTCCAGCCTCCAAATAGATGGGGCGGAAATCGCTCTTTACGACGGAAGAGCTGTGGAAATCGGTTACTCCGAGGGTTGTGATGAGTTATGGGTGATCGGCGGTGCCGAAATATACGATCTGATGATTCAGAGATGCGATGAGATACACGTTACTACAGTGCACACGTCAGTAGACGGTGATGCGATGTTCCCTGATTGGGATAGAAGCCAGTGGGCTGAAGATGTAATCCAAGAAAACGTCTCATCCGAGCATGATGACCATGCGTCGACCTACAGCATTTGGCGCAGAATATGACTTGGGTTACGAACATCTCTTCATATCTGGATGCAAACTAGAACAAACATGGTCCTAGAGTGTAACATAGACTCCAAAGGGAGAGCATTGAGGTTTTTTGCCGGGCTTCTTGCCATACTAGGAGGAGCCTTCGCTTACCTCGTCCTAATGCTAGAGATAATGCCCGTTCCAGAGTCGATAGGAACGCTCGGAGTGCTTGCGATGTTTATCGGCGGAGCTTTTGCGATCTTTGAAGCGAAGGCTGGCTGGTGCGTGGTTAGAGCATTGGGTTTTAGGACGAGATACTGAGATACTACCGGGCATATGTCTAGTTGTAGCTCTATCTTCCATGGGGAGTTTAGGTAAATCTAAGATAGGTTTTCTAAGCTCTTCTTGAATAGGGATATATTCCTTTTTCTAGCTTCTTTTCTATCGACTATAGGCTCTGGGTAGTCCTTACCAATGATGCACTTCGAAGAGCGTTGAATTTCGATCGGGGCTAAATGAGGCTCGAATATGTATCTTGATGGAAATCTTGAGAGTTCTGGGACCCAATGACGGATGAAGGAGGCATCACGTGTTTCGACGTTCAAACTAGATTTAGCATCAGGACATGGGTTGTACACTCGGTAGTAGGGCATTGAGAAGGGCGCAACGCCTGCTAGCCAAAGCCAGTTTCCATTGTTGAGGGCCCAGTCAGAATCTATCAGCTTCCTGTCAAAGACATCCCTTCCATGCTTCCAATTCTGCCACAGCTGCCCCCTTGTCAGGAAGCAGGAGACGGCATGTCTCCCAAGGTGGTGCATCCACCCCGTAGTATCCAATTGACGCATCATAGCATCGATATACGGATAACCGGTCATCCCAGACTCCCAAGCAGTCATCAGAACCTCGTCATAACTTCCCCATTCAATCCGTTTACAATTCGAATTATTGACATCATCATCCCAATTTTCCACGGACCTTGATAGCAGGTAGAACATCTCCCTGAACATGAGTTGTCCGAGCAAAGATTGCGGGGGTTTCGTATGCTCTGAATTGATGTTCGCCCTTACGACCTCATTCCAAACCAGCCTTACTGATAGACAGCCCGTACTGATGTAGGGGGATAAACCGGTCGTTGTAGGCTCTAGGGGGTTTTGATTTTCATTGGTGCTGAATGTATCAGGTTTGCTAAACTCATTGACATAATCAGGCACCTCTATGACCTTGCACCTCAACCTCCTCAATGCCTCACTTTCTCCTCCTGGAAAATAGCCATGGCCCCCGATCTCTGAGGCCCTACGTCTAACTTCATTCATCTCAATGTGGTAATCAGAAATCCCAGCTTGACCTGCGAGGGTGTGGAGGGCTCTCGAATCAGAACGAACTTCAACTGGATTTGGAAGGGGTTTCCTTACCGTGTATCCTTCTGGACCTTCGTCTAAATATTCCCTCATTATGGCTTCAATGTCCCTGGAAGACTTCGGATTCTTGTAGGTTTCAAATCTTGTGACTTCCTCGATATCTAGTATCGTGTTAGCAGCGGGAAAGACGATTGTTTCGATTCCGCTTGGCTTCAGGAGTTTCTCGATATCTGAGATTTCAACTCTCATCTTGGGTTCCGACCGATAGTCGGTCAAAATCAGCTTCACATCAGAATCTAGACTCTGGACAATGGAAGTTATGACGTCCCTTGGGTTTCCAGAAAATACCAGAATAGACGAGTCATATTGTTCTTTGAGTCTTTCATCCAAGTCGACTATGGATTCGTAAAGGAATCGCATGCGATTATCCCCTGTAGCTGGGCTGCTCTGTACACTGTCGAATTCCTCGATTATGAATATCGGGACTATCGTGTCGATCTCATCGTTCGAGCAAGCCCAGGTTAGGACTGGGTTGTCATGTAACCTGAGCAGCCCTCTGAGCCAGACAATAGCCGCACTCACGCCCAATCCCTCGATATAGTGCCGCCACTACGCTACTACGAACTGAAATGTATAGTTAAATGGCTGTAATGGCCGTCATTCTTCACCGTACTCAGTCACACGTATTCCAAGGTTTCCTCTTCTGGCTTTCCTAGTCATTATCTTGTCCATCTTAGTGTGGAATTCGCTCTCAAGATCGATATTCATAGCAAGAGAATGCCCTAGGATCAAAATCAACAAATCAGCAAGCTCCTCCGCCGCCTCATGAGATGGTTTTCCCTTCGTTATGGCTGCAGATAGTTCACCCAACTCCTCGATGGTCAATGCAATTCTGTAACCCATATCATGACCATTGCTGTCTTCCGATGAAAATGCGTGCTTGTGATGGAACGCGGCGACCCTCCTCATCATCGTCAGCCACGATCCGTCCGGAGTGGATGGCAGGTCAGTGTCGATTTTCATCCAGTCGGCCACTTCTTTGGGTCTCATGGCTGGACTTGTGCCAAAGGATGCATGAACTTACTCTATCCGCACAGATGCAATGGGTCTTCTTCCAGAAAATTTAGGAAAGTCGCTCAGCCCTCGATGAGAGCTATGACACAATTCGCTACTATCGACCTTATTGAGTCCGCTAGAGCCTCCACTTGGCGATGGTCTATTGGCGCAGTAGAGTCCCCTGGAGTCATTCCAGCAGCCCAATTAGACGAGCAGCATATCGCAACATGAGGTATCCCTGTCTCAGATACCAGTCGAGATTCAGGGCCCAGGGTCATGCCCACGACATCGGCACCCAACATGGAAAGCGCACGGATATCTGCAGGTGTTTCGAACTGTGGCCCGATAGATTGTGCGGATACCAGCTTAGTCGAGATTACTAGCCCGTCTATGCCAGCATTCTCGAGCAGCGACATGTGCCGTCTAGAGAATGAGTTTGTTCTGTCTGCATGGACTGCGTTAGATGCATGAAACGTGATTGCCTTCGAAGATAGGTCGAGAACATCGGTTACAACACCTACTCGCCCTGGAGGGAGGCTTTCAATCATCGTGCCAACCGAATTCACACTTACAATGAGGTCGGGATTTACGCTCCTGATGGCGTGGACTACAGCACGATGTTCTATCTCATGAGGGGGCGTTCTGGATCCGGGCTCATCTGAATAGTGTCGATCTACGAGGAATACCTCGCACCCGTCTATGTTCAGAATGGTAATTGGGACTTGCCCCCAAGGCGTATCCGATCTGACACTGGATGTCTCTGACGCGGATATTGACTTAGAGAGACGGTTCATGCCAGTTCCGGCGATAATCGCCAGACGTTCGGTCATGGTCACTCCATTAGTCGAGCGATTAAGTCGGCCTTCTTTCCGGAGACGGGCTTTCCAGCTGCCTTGAGAAGTTCCTTGAGTTCTGCCACCTTCATTGAAGCATAATCAGGGACATCTTCATCTCCCTTTTCCTCGGATTCTACTTCCGGAACATCTGAGTCTTCGGATGCTTCAACCTCGATTTCTTGAATCTCATCGCCCTCTTGGGTTTCGTCTTGGATCTCCTCTTGGGTAGATGTGCTGTTGTCAGATTCCTCTTCGGCCCTTATGTCCTCGAGAGTGGGGCCATCGTCAACAGTAACTCCGGACTGTATGAGTTGCGTCTTTCTGAGTAAAACGGTTCGAACGGGGTGAATAGCGGAAACTGCATCTTTGATGGAGGACTCCAGAGAGCCGTCCATGATAGATTTCTGAATTCCGACCCACGTGGACGTTGCTCCTGCCTTGAGAATGATTTCTTTGGCCCTCGACCTTATCTCCTGCTTTTGGCTTGACTTTGCAGTCCTATGTGTGATTACGAGTGGTTTAATTCGTATGTAGAAGCCATCCTCAGTGACTATGTCAACCGTATCGTCGACCTTGGATCTCGCACGGCGGACCTGTCTCCTGATGTGGTCCTTTGCAACCTCGTGACCGATGAACTCGGTGATGGCGTCAGAACCTATGGTGTGTGTGATCCTGAATCTTACCTTGACATGCATCTTGGAAAAATCGCCATCGAGCTCATTCTGCATCATTTCGTATATGCGACCTTCAAGCATCGAGTCTTCCTCTGCGATTGTCTCGCCGATATTCCTGTAGGACCATGGATTTCTGGGGGCTCTAACAGTGTACCACCGCTTTGCCTTCCACTTGTCTCTCTGCTTACGTGCCGCTAACCTGGATTTCGCGCTTTTGGCCATGTGGTACGCCTCAGTATTTCGGGGGCTTCCCCGTATGCAAGCCGGCCCAGCCGGGACCAGTATTTCAAACGGCCGCCTCTGAGGGGGGAATGAGGGGTCGCATATATTCGCATTGGCTTACACCCCGTAGCATGGGTGCACACTCGATGGAGTGGACGATCATATCTTCTTCGGTCGATGATGTTGATATGATGGCCTTGGCCCTGGAGTCGATCCTCCCAGAGGGTGTAGAAATAGAATATGAAAATGTGAAATCGCACCATGGGGCTGGTCAAACGATGCTCAGATCGCGACTTAATCGTAAAAGAGATATTCGTGGCTCCATGTCATTGGTGCAGAAAGGCTTGTGGGATTCAATCCTAGAGACGGGGGTCGAGTCGAGAGTGGACGATTCGAAATTCCTGCATGCCAGACTCGATCTTCAGAGGTTCGTAGCAGGAGAGCATGTTCTCGCCAGTAGGCCCCGGTCACGGCACTCGGTAAAACTTCGAATCAAGATAGAGTGCTACCCCGGCCAAGAAATCATCGATGAAGCCACATCGCTACTGAGAAGATACGCGGAAATGGCCAAGGATTGAGACGAGGTTTCAAGAACGAGTGTCGCGGTGAGGGTGATAGGGATATCATGACGCACGTAGTTACCGAGGCCTGTGTGAAGCACAAATACCAGGATTGCGTTGTAGTCTGTCCCGTTGAAGCATTTAGGGAAGCTGACGACTATCTCGTAATAGACCCTGATGAGTGCATCGATTGTGCCGCATGTGTGACGGAATGCCCTGTGGAGGCGATATTCGCCGATACGGATGTTCCCGATGAGATGGAATCTTGGATAGAAAGGAACGAGAATGAATCTCCGGACCTCCCAATAGCAGAAGGGGATTCCCCCGTGCTTGCGAACGACTGATGGAGGGTCTAGAGATGCCTTCTATCGATCTATCCTCCATGAAATATGGCCAGGAGCTTCTGAAGAGGGGTTTCGCGACGATGCAAGAAGGCGGAGTCATCATGGACGTGGTGGATGCTGAGCAGGCGGCCGTTGCGGAAGATGCAGGCGCAGTCGCAGTCATGGCTCTAGAAAGGGTCCCTGCAGATATTCGATCTGCAGGCGGAGTTGCTCGAATGAGTCATCCCAATATGATTAGGGGAATAATCGAGACGACGAGCATACCTGTGATGGCAAAGGCACGCATCGGGCACGAGGATGAGGCGCGCGTCCTCCAGGAGTTGGGAGTCGATATGATCGATGAATCCGAGGTCTTGACCCCAGCAGACCCATTCTACCACATACACAAGAAGAGTTTCGACGTACCATTTGTCTGCGGCTGTACTAATCTCGGAGAAGCAGTGAGAAGGATAGCAGAAGGAGCAGCAATGATTCGGACGAAGGGCGAGGCCGGTACGGGCAACGTCGTCAGCGCTGTACAGCATGCCAGAATTGTTGCCTCGGAAATTGAACATCTCCAGAACGACGGCGATATTGAAGAAATCGTTGATCAGATAATGACCGGTTTCAGGAGGGTCAACTCTGCATCCGCAATGAATCTTGGAAATTCAAAGACTCCATTTGGCACCCATGCAGAAGTTAGAGCAGAGGTGCGATCAGTTGTTGGGGATGTGCAGAGCATTGGCAGGCTTCCGGTCGTTACATTCTCCGCAGGAGGGATCTCCACTCCCTCTGATGCTGCACTCATGATGCGTCAGGGCATGGACGGCGTCTTTGTGGGGTCTGGGATATTCAAGTCGTCTGATCCGGCGAGAACTGCGGAGGCCATTGTCATGGCCACCCACTCTTACGACGATCCTTCCGTAGTCGCAGAAGCCTCCACCATGATCGGAGATGCCATGCCCGGCCTCGAGATAGAGGGTCTTCCTGTGAGGATGGATCAGAGAGGCTGGTGACTCAACGTCCTCTTCTCGCCTGGATGTTCCTTCTTGTTGATTTTCTAGTTATCTTGCTCTCATTCTTAGGGCTGGGCTGTTCAACGCCGGTGCCGCCGAGTGTTATCGAACCGGATGCCATGAGTTCCTCTGCGAGTGAGTTGGCTAACTCTTCTGAGTCACCTGGTGTGGCCAGTTTCTCCTTTGCAGCTGAGTTGTATTCGTCGATGAATCGTTTCTGCTCATCCGCTTGGGACTTCAACTCATTCTTGATCTCGTCAACTTCCGAGTAGAGTTCGACCAGATTTGCGTGGACTTCATCGGCCGACTTCCTATTCGATACAAACAGTGCATGGAATCTATCCCCCTCAGACCGAAGGAAGTCACGCTCCTCGAACATGGGTCGAATCTCCTCCCATATCTTGTCAGCCTCCTCGTGCGCATCTATCATAGCTTGATGCTCAGCGTCTGCTTCGGCCTTGAGGGTCAGGATGCTTCCATCTAGGTTCTTGAGGTCTAATTTTATCATCGAGTGCTCATCGACCGAGGGGAGGAGTTCCTTCCTCTTCAGACGGAGAGTTTTCAGCTTCTTCAGCAGCTTGTTCTCCTTATCCAGCCCCAATGTCCCATCAGTCATTATTCGGTCCTCGATATTGCCTATCTCTGATTCTGTCTCGGCGAGTTGGACGACTACTGATCTGGAGTTCTTGTTATCCTCTCTGCGACCCTTCGATCTTCCGATTAGCTCCCGGATCTTTGTCTGTATGTCGTCTCTTCGAGTCCTGTGGACCTTGGCCCTCTCCCTGATTTCTTTCTGTTCTTCCATCATTGAGTTTATCGATTCCCTGATTTCCTTAGCCTGGGCCTGTATTGCATCGCGTTGCTCAGCGGCTGATCTGGCATCGTCACTAAAGGAATTCCTCTGGTTCCTTAGGCGCTTAGCTTTGGTCTCCATGGCGTGAAGCCTAGTACGAAGATCGTCTTCTTCGCGGCCCCCCTCTTCCTCGTCCACGAGGTGTCGCAGGGGACCGCATTCTTGAATCGATTGCATCAAGACAGCGATGGCAGGATAGCGGTGATCGCAGATATCGCCGGTATAAGCGCGGTGAATATCGCAGTCACAATCATTGCAGAACCGAGGCTCCTCCTGAACCTAGTTGTCAAATCCGCCCTCGATTGTACGTTCAGAACCCGTCCATTAACGAGGCTCCCCTCGGTGTTTTCAAGTCTGATCGAGACGGTGGCCTCACCGAAAACGCTCGGAATTAGGCTTTGCCAGACAATCATAGATTCCCCCAACGCCTCTATCTGGGATTCTACGTCGTCCTTAGAGGAGATTTCTGCAGGTGGCACGGTGAGCCTGTAGACGCCCTCCTTGGGTCTGAAGTCTGGAGTCTGGACCCTTAGAATGAGATCGACATCGGATTTCCCCCTGTTGAGGATGACAGCCATCAGATTCGTTCTACCCTGTGCTAGGTTCTCGATATCGACATCGAACCATAAGTCTTCGAATGAGTTGCCTACTTGCTGGCGCCTCAAACGATCGTAGAGTCTGAAAAAGGGGGGACATGCGATTGCTGAGTGTGATAGCAGCCTAACCCAGGTTGCCTCCCCCAACTCAGGGTGGTTGAATAGCTCATCCATAATATCCTGGTCTATGTACTTCGAGAGTCTTTTCCTCATCTCGTCGTCATCTATGGCAGTTGATGCCCTCAGATGCAGGAGATGCAGGAGTCTTTCTTGGAATACCACCATGTCGAGGTCGGGTAGCCTTCTTGCTATCTCTCCAAGATGGAGAGACATTCTGGTGTGGAGAAGAGGGTCTGCGTGAGCTCTCACCAGATCCAGAAATGGATCCGACAAGAGGGTCTTATGGACGGCTGGCTGATATGAGTCCAATAGGCCCCATGGCTCCAATGTGTTGAATGTGCCCAGAGGGGCTGTGACCTGCAGTCCGAGGGAGGCTAGTATGGAAGAAAGCGCCAACATGGAGAGAGGCGTTCTGTAATCATCCACGAGGGGATTCAGGGACATCGCGACAAGCATGAAGCTGACGATGAGTACGAATGTCCTCCCTCTCAGGATTCTCTTGGTTACGTCGAAAATCCTTCTAACCTCTGCGTAGCCCTGCGAGTTCGTCATGGTCATGCCCTGTTCGGACATCGTGCGTTCATGCTCGTCGAACATGGAGATATTGAGCCTGAGGCTGAAGAACAGGATGAAAATGAGGAATATGTTTGCGATGATGATGAATCCCGATATCAAGAGCAGGAAGACCGATAGCTCGACCCCGAACTGCTCTTGGAGGCCACCATCCCACCACGTAGGCGTGGAATCTGCGTATGCTACCGAGGACCCGAGTACGATTAGCAGTACGGCGGGCGTTAGGAAGTCCATTCGAAGACCCCCTGTTACGAATAGTCGCTCAATCCTCAGTATAATCTGATGTAGGTTCTGCTCACGATCGCTTCGCTTCTCATCGAGAGTTACCTCGGCATCTGAAGGGTTTTCCCCAAGGTCATCTTCATCGCCCATCTATTGTCCCCCCGTATCCACCAATATCGAATCGAGGATCGATTCCGATACTCGATATTCCGTGCCATCGACTGTGAATCCGTCATTGGTTCTCTCAACCGTGGCCCCTATGCTGACATCGATTTTCATCATGAGTGTTGAGTTCTCCTTGCTGATTCTTATCGCCGTCACAGTGCCAGCCTGACCGTCTGTCATCTCAGAAATTGAACACGCGGGCGTTGAGTCGACAATCTCTCTTCCAAGAGAGGGTATCTTTCTCCCATCGCGGGATTCAGCGGGATATCCAAGCATTCTGTCAAGAGTCAACTCATGCGATTTTTCGAGAGCGAATTCCATTTTGGATGCGACTTCGGAAAGGTTCCCCTCAAGACCAACTACCTCGGAAAGAAGGATTTCGATGAGCATCTGTCTTCGTTTGACCTGATTGGCATGCAGGAAGCCCTCGGAAGTCAGTCTCGAGCCTTTGTAGGGCACATGTGTCACGAGATTTCTTGCTGCCAACTTCTTGATCATCTCTGTGACTGAAGCAGAGCTGACGTTCAGCCGGGCTGCTAAATCACTCGTCTTTACAATCTGGCTGGGATTCTCCTCGAATGCCTCTAAGGCACGCTTGAGGTATGCCTCTTCCCCTTCTGAAATGTCACTCATCATAGGACTCCTCCGTTAAGGCGCGGAAGGTCGTCATGCATGCAGGGCAACGTGCAACCACAGGCCTCCGATTGATTGGTACCTTCAAGGTCTGTTCGCATGATGGGCAGTCGATTACATCGGTTGGTGACGAGACCTCGGGTGTCGAGTCCTGTTTCTCGCGAATTGTTGGAATTGAATCGGTTTTCGACTCATTTTCCGGGTTCTCCATTGATGTCGAACATGCTGGGCAGGTGATTCTTTGCTGATTCGATGAGTATCTTAGGATCATGCCGCAATTCGAGCATTTCAAGTTGGACTCGGTGTGTTCAACCTGCGTTGATTCGTCCTCAGATGTCCTACTTACTTCGTTCTCGAAGGTACGCATGATTAGTACGATGAGGAGTATGACCACCAGTCCCGCTAATGCGCCCAATGCAGCAGCCTCCAGAGGGAATGGCAATTCTGATGCTGAGGAGCTGCCCCCCGGCGAGGTCACGGAGACGGTTCCCGAAGCGATGATTCCTGTTGAGGAGTATCTGATCCTAACTTCTCCCGACGATGTATCCGAAGGTAGAGTCACATCCACAGAGGACTGATGCTCTTCTGATGTACCGATCAGAGGAGTCGTCTTGGAGTCGAGCACCCTTCCATCAAAAACCCAAACTGCCTCGATAACTCCTGTATCGAGCTCCGTTGTGCCAGTATTCCGTATTGTGTAGGTTATCTCGACGGATTCTTCGACTGCAGAAATTTGAGATGCCGTGGCCACGATCGTAGCAGACAATGTGGATTCATCGATTCCAATCTGAGTGCTGGTCTGTTCACCAGGCCAGTTCAGTGCATCGACTGTTACATCCATTTGGCCCGAGAACGACTCTTGTATCGGTAGAGATATTGTCTGTGAACCTGGAAGTATGGAAACGATCAATCTGGACGATTCTCCTAGGGAGCCGTCCAGCGATGCCGGCTTTGCCGTGACCTCGACGTCTCTCTGACGCCCTTCGCTCAACATAACTGCGATATCCAGTGTACTGGAATCCTGGTCGTGATTGACGGATGCTATGTCTATCGTCTGCATCGGCATTACCGTTACAGAAACAGTCCCAGATAATTGATGGGAAACTCCGATACCACCTCCTCCTACGCTCCAGGATATTTCACGGTAGCCGGGTTCAAGCAATTGTATCGAAGAGTCTAGCTCCTTCGATGAGCCGGCCTGTATGAGGACGTCTGAGCCGGTGGAAGAATCTGTGCCCGACTCCAGATAGAGGTGGGCCGACACTGTATCAGCCCCCCTATTGTGAACTAGTGCCGATACTCTGGCGTAATCGCCGCTGTGAAGAGGTTCGCCCCTGACTGCCACGCCTAACTGCCCCGCAGGCACCAGATCGAGTGGATTCGAGTCAACATAGAATTCTGTAGATTGGGTTCGACTACTTGGAAAGAGGCGAAGATGTACTTCATGCAGGCCTGTGGAATTAGCGCCCAATTCGACGCTCTCATCAAGAGTGGGGTTCTCCTCATCTAAATCCCCCTGTGCAAGGAGGTTCCAAATTTCATTGTGCTTGATCCAAAGCTCCCATCTCTCATCCTCCTGTGATGATTCCTGAGGTACGGCAAAATTGACATCAACGATATCCCCCAAAAGTACCAGTGAGCCGTTGATTGAAGGCTCCCCAGACACCCCATCTAAGACGGATATTGACCAATCGACGATGGAGTCGTCACCGGTTTCAGCTAATACTGCCCCAGAGGTGATGATTAGGGCCGCGATCAACAGAGATGGAGCAATATCCGCTGGTCGCACGTGCCCCACCCTGATTCAACCTGTTTCAATTCAGCGGCTGATTGGAGTCTTTACGTGCAGTTTAAGCAGAGCAG
>MDTC01248375.1_pt1 | contig 21429 bp, 21 predicted proteins | sample 811181 | NCBI WGS metagenome assembly MDTC01 (sample SAMN05326644, study PRJNA326480) | marine metagenome | isolation source: seawater | place: Pacific Ocean: North | collected 2011 | reverse complement strand
TTTTTTAATAATATCACTAGCATCACCTTCATTAGATGAACTTATATTGGGTAAAATAGGTTTAGAAAATAATGGTCTAAAGCTACATCTATAAGGAAAATTATAATTATTTTCTAGTGCTTCTGGTATATCTTTAAATAACTCAATCAATTCCTCATTTTTTTTTAAATAATGTTGATTGCTATATTTTATTCTATTTGTTTCATTAACAAAATTTTTTTGACCAATACAAACTAATGCGTCATGAGCTTCATACATGTCTTTGGTTAAATAAAAAACTTCTTGTGTAGCTATTAGTGGAATCTGGTGTTTTATAGACAATTTAATTATATAATTTTCATAATTTTCTTCACCCAATTCATTTTGTCTTTGTATTTCAAGATAAAATCTATTTTTAAAAATACTTTTCAAATCATAAACTGCTTTATCTATTTGTTTCAATTTATTAAGTTTAAATAATTTTCCAAAGAGACCGTAAAGATTGCCGCTGAGCAATATTAAATCTTGATTGATATTTTCAAGCTCATTAATATTACAATGGGGATCACTTTTCTCATCAGATTCTAGATAGCTTTTAGATGATATTGTGATTAAATTCTTATATCCTAATGATGAAGCGCTAAATAAAGGAAGTCTACCAATCACACCATCTAGAAGAAAATTTATTTGTGTTCCAATTATTGGTTGAGTGCCTGACTTACTTATTTTTTCAGCAAACTCGAGAGCACCACATAAATTATAACTATCGCATATACCAATATTTTGGACCTTGTTGGTTTTACAGTAGTTGGTTAGGTCCTCAATTTTTATAGCACCTTCACAGACAGAGTATTGGGTATGAACTTTAATATTATTAAATGTACTAACATTAGACATTTGTTCTTTTTATATTACCATTTGAAATACTCAACTTGTAATCTGCTTTGTTAGCAAGTTCTCTATTGTGAGTTGCAAAAATTATAGTTTTATTTAATTTTTTTAATTTTAAAAAATACGAAAAGATTTCAAGAGATGTTTTATAATCTAAATTTCCGGTGGGTTCGTCAGCTAAAATAAGATCTGTTTCTGAGATTAAGGCTCTCGCTATTGCAACTCTTTGTTGTTCTCCTCCAGATAACTCGTCTGGAAAATGATTGTATCTATTAGATAAATTAAAATTATTTAAAATAGTTTTAGCTTTTTCATGAGATTTCTTTTTATCTTTATTTCTTATTATTAGTGGCATTGTAACATTTTCTAATGCAGTAAAATCATTCAGAAGATTATTGTTTTGAAAAATTACAGAAATATTTTCTTTTCTTACTGCGTTTTTTTCGTCTTCATTTAATTTTTTTAAGTTAATATTGTTAAAGTAAATCTCACCTGAGTCGGCTTTATCTAAAAGGGATATAATATTTAATAAAGTTGACTTCCCAGATCCTGATGGACCGACTAAAGCCACTAGATCTCCTTTTTTTATTTGTAGGTTAATATCTCTAAAAATATTAATTTTTCCATTCTTGTGTTCAAAGGATTTTTTGATCTTATTCATTTTTAAAAAAATTTTATTCATATTTTAAAGCCTGAATTGTATTCATTTTAGTAACTGCTAGGGCAGGTATTAACGAAGCAATAGTTGTAGTAACTAATGACAATATAAAAATAACTAATAATGAAATGGGGTTTATTTCACTTGGCATTTTTTCTAAAAAATAAATATCTGCAGGAAATATTTCTACGTTTAAAATGCTGGATAAAAAAATTCTTATTGGTTCTATGTATAATGCAAATAGTGTTCCTAATACTATCCCAGCTAAAGTAGCTGTTAAGCCTATCGTGAAACCAGTCAGAAAAAATGATTTAACTATAGATTTATTATTGAGTCCTAGTGTCTTGAGTATTGCTATTTCTTTAGTTTTATTTTTTATTAAAATTGTTAGACCTGAAACAATATTAAATGCAGCAACAATTATAATAAGTGTTAAAATTATAAACATTACATTTCTCTCTACTTTTAACGCACCAAAAAAAGATTTGTTTAAATCAATCCAACTATAAATGAAGAAATTACTTTCAAATTCGTTTATTTGATCTTTTATGAAGTCGGCATCAAGAGGGTTTTGAAGATAAATTTCTAAATTAATATCTTCTTTAGTTTTATTAAAAAACTTTAAAGTCTCGTTTAAACTTAAAAAAATCACATTTTTATCAAATTCATAAAAACCACTACTAAATATCCCCTTCACAATAAAAGTTTCTTGTTTAGGCAAACCACCAAAAGGTGTGTTTATGAAAGATGAAGATAGTAAGTTTATCTTGTCACCAGCTTTTAAATTTAAATCTATAGCTAACTGTTTTCCAACAATCACTTCATTATTTTTAATTTGATATCCAGTACCTTCAATTAGAATTTTTTTTAAAAAAATTAAATTTTTTTTGTTTCTTTGATCGAGTCCTTTAATTATGACGCCTTTAGTTGTCTCGGTTTTCATGACAACTCCTTCCCCGCTAAAAGAGTCCGAAAACTCTATCTCTTTAAAATTGTTATTAAGTAATTCTTTAAATTCATTATCAATTTTTTGATTATTGTAAGGCTTGATAATCAAATGAGGATTAAAACCAAGAATTTTATTTGTTAAATCTGTTCTAAAGCCATTCATTACTGACATTACTATTATTAAGATTGCTACTCCCAACATAATACCGATAAATGAAAATGCTGAGATAACTTTTAAGAAGCCCTCTTTTTTTTTAGGTCTTAAATTTCTTATTGCTATTAATTTTTCTACTGAACTAAACAATTGATTATTTCAATTTTTCTTTTATTTCTTTTAAACTTAGCATCACTGCTTCTTTGCCTACTTCTTTAAATTCAAATTTTTCAACCTCAGACTTTGATCCGATTATAATTTGATACGGTATACCTAGTAAGTCATGTTTTTTAAATTTTGCCGAAATATTTTCATTAACATCATCTAATAATACATCTATTTTGTCTTCTTTTAACTCCCGGTAAATTTTATTAGATTTTTCTAAACTCTCTGAATTATTTTTATTTATACTTGGAATGATGACAACATCAAAAGGTGAAACTGCTTTAGGCCATTTCATTATATCATTAGTAAATTTTGCCTCGATTATCGCTCCAACTAATCTTGACACACCTATTCCATATGAACCCATTTTGACAGCTACCTTTCTGCCTTCGGGATGGTCAACCAAACAATTTAATGGTTTAGAATATTTATCACCAAAATAAAAAATATGTCCTACTTCTATTCCTTTGGTTGTGATCCTATTTTCTTTTTTAACTTTTTTTTCAAAATTATCCTTATTAAATTTTTCATCTGTTACTGCATATAATGAAGAAAAATCATTTCTCATTTTTTCCAATGAATCTTTAACAAAGTTGTAACTATGTAATTTAATATCAAAAATTTTTTTATCTGCATAAACATTGCTTTCTCCAGTTTCTGCCAGAATAATAAATTCATGTGATAGATCTCCCCCAATAGGTCCTGTATCTGCTGCCATTGGTATTGCTTGGAGTTCTAGTCTACCAAAAGTTTTTAAATATGCAAAAAACATCTTATTATATGACTGTTTAGCTTGATCGTCATCTATATCAAAAGAGTACGCATCTTTCATATAAAACTCTCTGCATCTCATAATTCCAAATCTTGGTCTTATCTCATCTCTAAATTTCCATTGAATGTGGTAGAGTATTTGAGGCAATGATTTATAAGACTTAATGCTGGATCTAAAAATTTCAGTTATGAGTTCTTCATTTGTCGGACCATAGAGCATTTCCCTGCCTTGGCGATCTTTTATTCTTAACATTTCTTCACCGTAATCGTTGTATCTCCCGCTTTCTTTCCAGATATCAGCTGATTGAATAGTAGGCATTAACATTTCTTGAGCGTCAATTTTATTTTGTTCGTCTCTCACAATAGACTCAATTTTTTTCATAATTTTAAACCCTAAAGGCAACCACGAATATATACCGGCAGCTGATTGTTTAATCATGCCTGTTCTAAGCATAAGTTGATGAGATTTTATTTTTGCGTCGGCAGGAAGGTTTTTAGTTAAAGGTAGAAATAACTTTGATAATAACATTATTGCAAATAGCCTCTTAAATTTAAATAATCATTAATTGATAGATAGTATATTACTGCAAAAATTATTGAAGTAATTAAAGTTGTTATTAAAAATTTTTTACCAATCCTTGGGTTTTTTGGAGCCCCTGGATCATTTCCTTGAAAATCATCTTTAAATTCAATGCTCTGTGATTTTATTCCAATTGGTAAAACTGAAAAAAAAACTATCCACCAGATACAAATATAAACAATGATAGCTCCTGTGGTTCCCATTAAAGTCTAGATATATTGATTGTTGTGTAAGGCTTTTTTCCTGTTCTTTCTTTTACTATTTTTTTACAATTTTGTTTTAATGTGTCTATTAAGTTATGTTCTTGCTTTTTGCTGTGTATAGAAAATGTTCTACAAATATTATCTATTTCGTCTTCCATATCAAATATAAAAGTATCAGATATTTCTTCTGTTGGAATTCCCTTAAATGAAATTACAGGTTTTTTTATTTTTCCATTATTACCAATTAACACTGTGACTTCTAAATAACCATTAATAGATATATTTTTTCTTTCTTTTATCGAGCTAGAATCTTCTCTAACTCCTACAAAGCCATCTAAATACATTCTACCAGATGGAGCTTTGTCAATAATTTGAGGAGCATTACCAGGAGCAATTCTTATAATATCTCCATTTTCTACTTGTAATGTATGAGGAACTTTCATTTCCTTGGCAAATTTAGCCTGTTCTTGCATGTGTCTGTGTTCACCATGTACAGGAATAATTGATTTTGGTTTTACCCATTCATACATATCTTTTAAATCATCTCTATTAGGGTGTCCTGAAACATGTACAAATGAATTTTCCTCTGTAATAATTTCAATTCCATTTTTTACTATGTCATTATGCATGGCATAAAGTTTTTTTTCATTTCCAGGTATAATTTTTGAAGAAAAAATTATTGTATCACCTTTCTCTAAATAAACATCTGGATGTGTGCCATTAACTATTCTTTTGGTAGCTCCCATTGGTTCTCCCTGGCTACCTGTACTCAAATAAATAATTTTTTCGCGCGCAATATTTTTTGATTCACGTGGGTCAATTGGTTCTATCAAATTTTGAAGGTAACCACATTGCCTAGCAGCTTTGTAGATTCTATGCATAGATCTGCCTACTAACGATATTTGTCTATTTGTTTTTTTTGCACAATAAAAAACTGTCTCCATACGAGCTACATTTGAAGCAAATGTAGTTACAACAATTTTTTTCTTTTGCTTTGATATTATGTCCAATAAACTATCTCGAACATCAGACTCTGAGCCTGCTCTACCTTCGTTAAAAACATTAGTAGAATCACAAATCATCGCTAAAACATTTTGGTTTCCAATTTCTTTCAATTTTTTTTGATCAACTTTTTCACCGATTAATGGGTTAGGATCACATTTCCAATCACCAGTATGCAAAATAATACCGGTTGGTGTTTTTATACTTAATCCATTTGGTTCTAGGATCGAATGAGTTAATGTAATAAATTCAATATCAAATTCACCCAATTTAACATTCCCATTTAATTTAACTATTTGAAGATAATTTGTTATATCAATTTTTTTTTCTTTGAACTTTTCTTTTACTAAGGCTGCTGTAAAAGGTGTTGCATAAATTTTACATTTTAGTTCGGGCCATATGACTGCTACAGAACCTATATGGTCTTCATGAGCGTGGGTAAGTACAATTCCTAAAAGATCCTTTTTTTTTTCGATAAGGAAACCTGGATCAGGGTAAATTAGATCTATTCCTGGAATAGAATCGTCTGCAAAAGTAACTCCCATGTCTACAACTATCCATTTTTCCTTATCCTCTTTTCCATAAGCGTAAAGATTTAAATTCATGCCTATCTCGCCTGATCCACCTAAGGGACAAAATAAAAGTTGATTTTTACTCATTTAACTAAGTTTTTATAAATATACATAATTCCTTTTATAGTAATATGTTTATCAATTGTTGAATTATTATTTATAAATTTAGCAAAAATATCTGCATAACCACCGGTTAAAATTATTTTAAATTTAGTTTTAAATTTTAAGCTAATATTTTCAATTATATTGTTGATTAAACCCTGATAACCCCAAAGAAAGCCTGCATTCAATGCATCTTTTGTATTTTTTCCGTAAACTTTAGCATTCGACTTTAATTTAAATTTTGGTAAGGCAGAAGTGGATCTGTTTAGGTTAAGGATCGACAATTTAATACCTGGGGCTATAACTCCGCCTTCGTAAACACCTGGTTTTTTTATGATGTCAAATGTCGTTGCAGTACCAAAATCTACAATTAAGCAATTTGTCTTGAATAAGTTGAATGCACTAATTGCATTTGCTATCCTATCTGAGCCTAGCTGTCTGTAGTTATCTATATTAATTCGAATTATTTTTTTCAAAGGTAGCTTTTTAATTTCAAAACAAAAAAAGTTATTTTTAATAAGAAATTTATTAATTTTATTATAAATTTTTGGAACAACGCTAGAAAATAATATTTTTTTTTTTGTTTTTTTTTTCAAAACAGAAGAAAAAAAATTCTTAAGACTATTGTTATTTAATAATTTTTTAGTTTCAATGCTGTATTCTTTTACAATTTTAGATTTTTTATTGACTAAACAAATTTTTGTTAATGTGTTACCAATATCTCCTACTAAATAATTCATTTCTTTAAATATATTTTTTTTTAATGTATGTAAAATTGTTATTCTCTAAATCAGTAATCATTTTTTCATAATCATATTTAATATTTTTAATAATATGCAGGTTTTTAATAATTTTTTTTGTGTGTTTGCTTAAACAAGTTGAAATAAATTTTTTATTAGAGGGGGCAGCAACAGTATTAATACCTATACCTGAAATTAAAAATTTATTTTTATTATACTCGATAACCTCTTGCAAAATTCCACAAATTTTTTTATTTTCAACTAATAAATCATTTGGTTTTTTTATAATGATATTTTTGGCAATATAACCTTTTAGAACTTTTTTAATAATTTTAGCATTTATCATTAAAAAATTTTCAATTTTAATCTTAGAAAAGTTGACTTTAAAAAAAATTGAAATAAAAATATTTCCTTTTTTTGATATCCATTTCTTTCCCATTGTTCCTCTGCCATTTGTTTGCATGTCAGCAACAATAAATCCTGACATTTGTTTATATTTTTGAATTAATTTGATAGCTCTATCATTAGTACTTTTTACACTTCTAAACTTTGTAATTTTTAACTTCATTAATTTAGAATTAATGTCTTAACAATAGTATTTAAATACGATGGGTATATAAAAAAGGTTATAAGAATTAAGCTGCATAAAAACAAAGTAGTTGATATTCCTATGTTTTTTACTTGATCAAAAGATTTATTTACATCATCGAAATAAATAATTTTTATAATTCTTAAATAATAAAAAGCAGATATTACAGTGCTGAGTAAACCAATAATTGCAAGTGTATACATCTCACTTTCTATCACTGCCATAAAAATATAAAATTTTGCAAAAAATCCGGCTAAAGGAGGTATCCCTGCCAGTGAAAATAAAATAATTAGTAATGAAACTGATAAAATTGGATGACTCGTAGATATTCCAGAAAGATCATTTAAATTTTCACAGTATTTTCCATCTCTCTTCATTAAGAAAATGCATGCAAAAATTCCTATATTCATAATTATATAAATCGTAATATATGTAATGCTACTGTTGTAACCTGAAATAGTATTTGTAGAGATTCCCGCTAATGCAAAACCCATATGACCAATTGAGCTATAAGCTATAAGTCTCTTGATATTTGATTGACCTATTGCAGCTACTGCACCTAAAATCATAGACGCCAGAGAAATAAAAATTAAAATAGGCTGCCATTGATCTGCTATTTGATTAAATGGTATCTGCATGAATCTTATAAAAACTGCAATACCAGCTATCTTTGGTACAATTGCAAAAAAACTCGTCACAGAACTTGGTGCGCCTTCGTATACATCTGGTGTCCACATATGGAATGGAACAGCGGAAACCTTGAAGGCTAAACCTACTAAAATAAAAACCATTGCAAATACTGTTCCTACGTTTTCAGTATTTGTATTCATTTTTATTAAATCAAAATTAGTAGAGCCGCTAAAACCATAAAGAAGTGAACAACCATAGAGCAACAATCCAGAAGCCAATGAACTTAGAATAAAATATTTTAGTCCAGACTCGTTAGATTTTAAATTATCTCTGTCTAGTGAAGCTAAAATATATAAGGACAATGATTGCAATTCTAAGCCAAGATAAAAAAGTATTAGATCATTTGCGCTAATCATTATGAACATTCCCAGTACTGACAAAAGTAGGACTATAGAGTACTCAAAATAATTAATTTTAGTTTCTTTAATAAAACTTTGAGTAATTATCAATATAAAAAAAGAGCCAATTAAAATTAAGATTTTAAAAAAATTTGTGAATGAATTAGAGATAAAACTATTTGAAAACAATTTAAAAGATTCGCTAAATGAGTCTAAAATAATTAATATTAAGGCAATAATTATTCCACAAACAATACCTGTAACGAGGCTATAACTATTTTTAAAAAAAACACCAATCATTAAAGTTGCAAGTATTGATATAGCAAGAAATATTTCAGGTAAAAATAAGTTTATATTTTCCATTATTTAACCGTATTTAAAATTAAACTCATTTGATAGTCATTGATTAATTTGTCAACTGAAACATGAATCGTGTCTAAAATTAAATTAGGATAGAAACCAAAAAATAAAGTTAGTCCAGCAAGCAAGAATAACATTGTGGCCTCTGAAAAATTTAAATCTTTTAATTCTGTTAATTCTTTTTTTTCTAGCTTTCCAAAAATGACTCTCTTATATAGCCAGAGCATATAAGCCGCTCCAAGAACAATTCCGATGCTGGCAAGTATAGCTACTAAAAAATTCTTTTGAAAAGCTCCTAATAATACTAACATTTCACCTACAAATCCGCTTGTTCCTGGCAATCCCACTGCACCCAACATAAATATTGCAAAAACTAATGCATATTTTGGTAAAATGTTAACTATTCCTCCGTAAGAAGTGATTAATCTTGAATGTACTCTGTCGTATAAAACACCGACACACAAAAAAAGAGCTGCTGAGATAAGACCATGACTTAGCATTTGGAAAATACTTCCTTCTATACCTTGTTTAGTAAAAGTAAAAATACCAAGCGTCACAAATCCCATATGAGCTACGGAAGAATATGCAATAAGTTTTTTCATATCCTCTTGCATTAAAGCAACTAAAGAAGTGTAGATGATTGCAATAATACTTAGAGTAAAAATTAAAGGCACAAAATATTCTGACGCAATAGGAAACATACCTATTGAAAATCTCAAGAAACCATATCCAGCCATTTTAAGTAAAATTGCTGCAAGAATTACTGAACCAGCTGTTGGTGCCTCTACGTGCGCATCTGGCAACCAAGTATGAACAGGCCACATTGGCATTTTGACTGCAAAAGAACTAAAAAAAGCTAGCCATAGAACATATTGAAATTGTACAGGAATTTTGATTGCAAATATTTCAGTTACATCTGTAGTTCCTGTTAGCCAGTAAATTGTTATGATTGCAACTAACATAAGAACCGATCCTAGTAGAGTAAATAAAAAAAATTTAAATGCTGCATAAACTCTTCTTGGACCGCCCCATATTCCAATAATTAAAAACATAGGTATTAAGCCAGCTTCAAAAAATAGATAAAAAATTACTAAATCTAAAGAGCAGAAAACTCCAATCATAAATGACTCTAGAACAAGAATGGCAATCAAAAATTCTTTGAGTCTAGCTTTAACACTGTTAATACAAGATATTATACAAATTGGAGTAATGAATGCGGTAAGAACTATAAATAAAATAGATATACCATCAATACCAAACTTAAATTTTATATAGCCACTTATCCAATCTTTTTCTTCGATAAATTGAAATTCGGATGAGCTTTTGTCAAAAGCATACCATAAAAAAATACTTAAAAATAAAGTTACGACACTAGTAAATAAAGAAACATAGATTACATTTTTGCCTTCATCTGTCTTATTGTTAAAAATAAAGATAAAGATTGCACCTATAATAGGCAATAAAGTTATTGATGATAATATTGGAAAATTCATTTTAATTAATTATTAAATAGGTCAGTAAACAAGAAAGTCCTAATAACATTACAAATGCATAGTCATAAATAAAACCACTTTGAAATTTGGCTGCTTTATTAGAAAAAAACTTAATCGCTTTTGAAAATCCATCGGGACCATATCGGTCAATTATATTTTGGTCGCTTTTTTTCCATAAAATGAAACCTAAAAATTTAAGCGGCTTAACAAATAAAAACTCATAGAGCTCATCAAAATACCATTTGTTTAGTAAAAAATTATGCAAGGGTTTGTTGGTCTTCTTTAAGCCATCTAAAAATGAAGTATCTTTAACATATAAATAATAAGAAAGAGGAATTGCTACAATAACCAATGCAGGTGTCACTAATAAAAGCCAAATTGGTAAATGTAAATGTTCAATTTCTTTACCAAAAAATATTGATGTTTTCCAAAAATCTAAATAGTGATGGCCAATTAGTATTTCTTTGAAGAGATACCCGGCAAAAATAGCTCCAAGTGCAAGTATAATTAAGGGTATTAGCATAACAATTGGAGATTCACGTGTTTTTTCTAATGGTATTAACTTATTATTATAGTTTCCGTGAAAGGTTTTGAAAAATAACCTCCAAGAATAAATAGCTGTTAAAAACGCAGTAACTATTCCAATTGTCATAGCGTAATAGCCAATAGAAGTGCCTTTAAAAAAAGCAAATTCAATAATTGCATCCTTAGAATAAAATCCAGATAAAAATGGAAAACCAGTTAGTGCTAAAGTTCCTATAAGCATTAATCCCCAAGTGTAAGGAAGTTTTTTCCATACACCTCCCATCATCCTTATATCTTGTTCATCTTTAAATGCATGAATAACTGAGCCAGAACCAAGAAATAACAAGGCTTTAAAAAAAGCATGTGTAAACAAATGAAAGATCGCAACATGATAAGCGCCAACACCAGCAGCAAAAAACATGTAACCTAATTGGCTACATGTTGAGTAGGCAATAATTTTTTTAATGTCATTTTGTACTAGCGCTATAGAAGCAGCAAAAATAGCAGTTATCATACCTATGATCGCTACAAAGTTTAAAGCTACTTGCGAATATTCAAACAATGGTGAACATCGCACAACTAAAAAGACCCCAGCTGTTACCATCGTCGCTGCGTGAATTAAAGCAGAAACAGGTGTTGGACCCTCCATTGCATCTGGTAACCAGGTGTGAAATAGAAATTGAGCTGATTTTCCCATTGCTCCAATAAAAAGTGTTAAACATATTATTGTTATTAAATTTGTATTAAATCCAAGAAAATTTATTTCTTTGTCGATAGAGTCAGATGCTTTGAGAAATACTTCGCTATAATTTACAGTACCAAAATAATAAAAAATTAAAAAAATACCAATTATCAAACCAAAATCGCCAACACGGTTAACTAAAAAAGCTTTTATAGCGGCATTATTTGCAGACTCTTTTTTGTACCAAAAACCAATTAATAAATACGAACACAAACCAACTCCTTCCCAACCAAAAAATAATTGGAGAAAGTTATCTGAAACAACAAGCATTAACATTGAAAAAGTAAACAAAGATAAATAAGACATAAATCTTGGCTTGTTTGGATCATGGCTCATATATCCTATTGAATAAATATGCACCAATGAAGATACAGAAGTAACGACAACTAACATTATTGAACTTAAAGGATCAATATTAATAGACCAATTAACTTTGAAATTTCCAGAATTTATCCAATCTAAAATTTTATAATTTCCATATAGGTCGTTAACAATTCCATTATAAAAAATTATAACTGAGAGTATTGCGGAAGTTATTACTAATGTAGTAGTTGTTACCTCTGAGTATCTGTCTCCTAAAAATTTAAAAAAATAACCTAGTATAGAACCAAGTAATGGTAAAAAAATTAATATATAAGGCATTTAACCTTTCATCTCATTAATTTCTTGAACTCGAATAGAACCTTTAATTCTATAGTAAGATACGATTATTGCTAAACCTATCGCTGCTTCCGCAGCAGCAACAGTTAGTATAAAAAAAGTAAATATTTGCCCAGTTATATCATTTGAATATATAGAAAAAGCAACCAAGTTAATATTTACTGCGAGTAGAATAAGCTCAACTGACATCAGTATTACAATTACATTTTTTCTGTTTAAAAACATCCCAACAACTCCTAGTAAAAATATTACTCCGCCTAGAGCAAGATAGTGACCTAATTCAATACTAGTCATCAATCTTTACTCCTTTTTTAAATTCTGCATCTGCAAGTTTTACAGAAGTATCTTTCTCTCTAGATATTTGAGTAAAATAACTCTGAGTTTTAACGCCCTGTCTTTTTGTGTATGTCAAAACAATGGCTCCTATCATAGCTAGAAGTAAAATAACTCCTGCTACCTGAAATAAATGAATGTATTGGGTATAAAGAACATTTCCTAACATGTGAGTATTAGTAAGATTTCCATCTATCACTAAAGACTCTGTTTTAATAAAATTTGGTTTATATTTCCAGCCGCCTACAACAACTAAAACTTCGGCAAGAATAATTATGCTTACAATTAGTCCGACTGGTATGTGTGTTGATTTTTCACTGTCTCTAAACCATGATTGTTTTTGCTCCGCTACATTTAACATCATTACAACAAATAAAAATAATACTGCTACAGCACCAACGTATACAATAAGCATAATCATTCCTAAAAACTCTGCGCCTATCATTATAAAAAGACATCCTATAGAAATAAAATCTAATATAAGAAAAAAAACTGCATGGACTGTGTTTCTGCTGGCAATAACCATTAGCGCTGACCCTACGGAAATAATTGAAAAAAAATAGAAAAAAAAATTGTGTGCTAACATTTTATCTGTAAGGTTTATCTAATCTAATGTTTTTAGCTAAAACATCTTCCCATCTATCGCCGTTATCTAGTAATTTTTTTTTGTTATAATAGAGTTCTTCTCTTGTCTCAGTTGCAAATTCAAAATTTGGACCCTGTACTATTGCATCCACCGGACACGACTCTTGACATAAACCACAATAAATACACTTCAGCATATCAATATCATATCTAGTAGTCTTTCTACTTCCATCCTCTCTTTCTGTTGACTCAATAGTTATTGCTTGAGCAGGACAAACAGCTTCACAAAGTTTGCAAGCGATGCAACGCTCTTCCCCACTTGGATATCTTCTTAAAGCATGTTCCCCTCTAAACCTTGGGCTTAACGAACCTTTTTCATAAGGATAATTAATTGTTTTTTTTGTTTTAAACATTTCTTTTATTGCCATCCAAATCGCAGCAACAAACTCTAGTAAAAAAATTGTTTTTAATATTCTAATAATAGTCATTTAAAATAACCTTGTTGGAAGTTTATCGAAGTAAAAAAGGAAACTAGCTGTCAATACAACATAGAATAAAGAAAAAGGTAAAAATATTTTCCAACCTAATCTCATTAATTGATCGTATCTGTATCTTGGTACAATAGCTTTGACCAAGGCAATTAGAAAAAATAAAAACAATATTTTCAAGACCATCCAAATTGGTGCGGGAATAATGTTAATTGGGTAAATATCAACTAGCGGTAACCAGCCTCCTAAAAACAAAACAGAGCCTAATGCACACATAAGTAGTATGTTTGCATATTCACCCAACCAAAACATAGCATACATCATTCCTGAATATTCCGTTTGGTACCCTGCAACTAATTCTGCTTCTGCTTCCGGTAGATCAAATGGTGGTCTATTTGTTTCAGCCAATGCAGAAATAAAAAAAACAATAAACATTGGAAATAAAGGTACCACATACCATAAATTTTTTTGTGCATTGACGATATCACTCAAATTTAAAGACCCAACACACAAAAGCACGTTAATGATAATTATGCCAATTGAAACTTCATAAGAAACCATTTGAGCAGCTGAACGAATAGCTCCAAGAAATGGATATTTTGAGTTTGAAGCCCAACCACCCATTATAATTCCATATACGCCTAGAGAAGAAACAGCAAAGATATAAAGAATGCCTACATTTATGTCTGCCAAAACAAGCTCATTCCCAAAAGGAATAACCGCCCATGCTACCAACGCTAATGTCATGGTAATAATAGGGGCTAATATAAATATAAATTTGTTTGAACTTGCTGGAATTATTATTTCTTTTAAAACATACTTTAGTGCGTCTGCTAAAGTTTGCAATAAACCAAAGGGACCGACAACATTGGGGCCTTTTCTCTTTTGAACTGCTCCCCAAATTCGTCTGTCTAACCATACGATTAAAGCTACGGACACAAGAACAGGAACTAAAATAAATGCTATTTTATAAAGTTCACTTGATAAAATACTTAAATAATCCATTTTAATTATTGGTTCCATTTTTTTTGTTGTTATTCATTGTATTTCTACAGTCGCTCATAGTCTTAGATGCTCTCGCAATGGCATTACTGAAATAATAGTCTAAATGTCTGATCTCAATTTTTTCATTTATGCCTATAGATGATATATCGCGATTATTAGTTTTATTTTTTGCTGGTAATAAATCTATCTGTGAAAACATAGGAATTTCTTTAACTACAAGTTTTCTAATAGACAAAAAATTTTCAAACAAATTAGATTTGTACAAATTACGGCTTATAAGATTAAAAATTTTCCAGTCTTCCATCGATTCATTAGTTGGGTATGAAGCTTTTCTACATTCTTGCATTCTTCCTTCTAGATTTGTAAAAAATCCATCTTGCTCTGTATAAGCAGGACTTGGTAGAATTACATCTGCTATTTCAGCATTCCTGTCTCCATGAGATCCTTGATAAATAATAAATTGGTTGTCTTTTTTAATTTCAAGATTATCTGAACCAACTAAATATAATAGTTTGAAATCTTGATTTTTCAGCTTGTCAAAAAATATAAAATTATTTTCATCTTTAATATTATAGAATTTAAGATCAATTGCTCCTACAGTTGAGGCGTTTTGAATTAAGATGTTTAAGGCATTCCAAGTATCATTTATAAAATTATTTTTAATTAAAAAATTTTTTATTTCGTTCAGGATGTATTTAGCATTTTTAGCCTCTAATGCTGACTCGCCTATAATAAATATAGGTTTTTTTGCACTTTTAAGTTTTTCGTTGATAATGCTTTTACCCTCGATAACATTTTTTAATTCATTAATATCATCACCCAGTAGTGTATATTCGTAAGTTAAATCACCTGGATTGCCTATAGAATAAATAGGTGTTTTATTTTTTACAACAGACTTTCTCAGTCTTGCATTTACCATCGTAGCTTCATATCTTGGATTACATCCAATTAATAAAACTAAATCACTTTCTTCTATTCCTTGTATAGAGCTATTAAATAAATAATTTATTTTATCTGTTGGATTTATATAAAACTTTTTTTCTCTAAAATCATAATTGGTACAATTAATCTTTTTTAATAAATTTTTGAATGAAAAAATTGTTTCAATTGAAACCATATCTCCTATATGTGCTCCAATTTGACTTGGATTAATAGAGTTGATTTTACTTGTAATTAATTCTATTGCTTCATCCCAACTTGTCTTAATTAATTTTCCATCTTTTTTAATGTAAGGTTTGTCTAATCTTTGCTTTGATAGACCGTCACATGCATATCTAGTTTTGTCTGATATCCACTCTTCGTTGATCTCATTATTTAGTCTTGGTAAAACTCTTTTGACTTCCCACCCATATGTATCAACTCTTATGTTTGAGCCAACTGCATCCATAACATCAATGCTTTCGGTCTTTTTTAGCTCCCAGGGTCGAGCTTCAAAAGCATATGGCTTTGAAGTTAGTGCGCCAACAGGACATAAATCGATAACATTTGCTGACAATTCAGAAGTCATTGACTGTTCTAAATAAGTTGTGATTTCCATGCTTTCGCCTCTTCCTGTGGCTCCTATCTCAGGTACACCAGCAACTTCTTCTGCAAATCGTACACATCTTGTGCAATGAATGCATCTGGTCATTTGTGTTTTAATTAACGGGCCCATGTATTTGTCTTTTACAGCTCTTTTATTTTCAGAAAATCTTGACTTATCAAAACCATAAAATAACGATTGGTCTTGTAAGTCACATTCACCACCTTGATCACAAACAGGACAGTCCAACGGATGGTTAGCTAATAAAAATTCCATTATTCCTTTTCGGGCTTTTTTGACGAATTCTGTATTAGTTTTAATATTCATTCCTTCGGCAGCTGGCATTGCGCAAGACGCTATAGGTTTTGCAGATTTTTCCATTTCAACAAGACACATTCTGCAGTTACCAGCTATAGATAATTTTTCATGATAACAAAATCTAGGGATTTCGACATCAGCCAACTCACAGGCTTGTAAAACTGTCATGCCTTTGTCAAATTCAATTTCTTTTTCGTTGATTGTTATTTTAGGCATTTTCATTCTCCAAAAGATGTTGGTCGACAAGATATGGAACTTTTCTTTTTTTGCCAAATGTTGGTTCTCCTATACATCTTTTTTCTATTTCTTTTCTGAAATGTCTTAATAATCCTTGAACAGGCCAAGCAGAGCCCTCTCCAAATGCACAAATTGTGTGGCCCTCAATTTGTTTTGTAACATCCTCTAATAAATTTATATCATTGTAAGTTGCTTCACCTTTTCCAGCTCTTTCTAGAATTCTCCACATCCAGCCTGAACCTTCTCTGCAAGGAGTACATTGACCACAACTTTCGTGTTTATAAAATCTAGCAATACGTGCCATGCATTTTATAATGTCTTGATCTTTATTTATTACAACAATACCCGCTGTACCTAATCCACTTTTATTTGCTATTAAAGAATCAAAATCCATTGTTATGGTGTCACAAACATTTTTTGGTAGCAATGGCATTGATGATCCGCCGGGGATGACAGCTTGCAAATTATCCCATCCACCAACAACACCGCCTGCATGTTTTTCAATTAACTCTTTTAAAGGTATACCCATTTCTTCTTCGACATTACATGGATGATTTACGTTTCCAGAAATACAGAAAATTTTAATACCGGTATTTTTTGGTTTACCTAAAGATGCAAACCATTTTCCACCTCGTCTTAAAATATTTGGGACAACAGCTATTGTTTCAACATTGTTAACGATAGTAGGGCATCCATATAATCCTACTAATGCCGGAAATGGTGGTTTAAGTCTTGGCTGCCCTTTATTTCCCTCAATGCTTTCTAGTAAGGCTGTTTCTTCTCCACAAATATAGGCACCAGCTCCAAAGTGAATATGGATATCAAAGTCCCATCCAGTACCACAAGCATTTTTTCCTAAAAAATTTTTTTTGTATGCTTGGTCAATTGCTTCTTGTAATCTATTTCCTTCATTAAAATATTCTCCTCGTATATAAATATAACAAGTGTGAGCATTAACTGCGTACCCAGCTATTAGACATCCTTCGATTAATTTTTGTGGTTCAAATCTAATTATATCTCTGTCTTTGCAAGTACCTGGCTCCGACTCATCTGCATTAATTACTAAATAGTGAGGTCTAGAACCAACTTCTTTTGGTGCAAATGACCATTTGAGACCGGTTGAAAAGCCAGCGCCTCCTCTACCTCTAAGTTCTGAAGTTTTAATTTCATTTATTATCCATTCTCTGCCTCTAGAGATTATTTCTTTTGTATTACTCCAATCTTGTCTTTTAACGGCACTATCAATTTCCCAGCCAAGGTTATTGTAGAGGTTTGTAAATATTTTATTTTCTTCTTTAAGCATTTTTTTCTCTATTAAGAACTGGTTTATTTTTTTCTGGGGCAGTACTTGTTCTGTTTCTAAAAGATTTTGCTTTAATTGGCTTATCGTTTAGCAAAGAATTTATAATCTCAATAGTATTTTTTTCATCAAGATCCTCATAATAATCATTATTAATTTGCATCATAGGGGCATTAACACACGCTCCTAGACATTCTACTTCAAGCCAAGAACACAGTTTATTTTCTGAAAGTTTATTTTCTTCTTTAGATATTTTTTCCTTGCATATTTTTACAATTTTATCTGCACCCCTAATGAGACATGGGCTAGTTGTACATACTTGTACAAAATATTTTCCAACAGGTGCTAAATTATACATTGTATAAAATGTAGCAACTTCATAAACTTTTATGTAAGGTATCTCTAAATACTTAGCTATATATTTCATTGCAGCTAAAGGAATCCAATTATCATTTTGTCTTTGAGTTAAGTATAGCAAAGGCATTACTGCACTTTTTTTTTTACCATCTGGATATTTTTTTATAATATCTTTAGCGACTTCTAAGTTAGCTTTTGAAAATTCAAAAAACTCAGGTTGTACATCATGTATTTTTTTTAAACTCATCTATCTACTTCTCCAAAAACAATATCCAAAGAACCGAGCACCGCCGGTACATCTGCCAACATATGTCCACGAATTAAATAGTCCATTGCTTGAAGATGAGAAAATCCTGGTGCTCTTATTTTACAACGGTATGGTTTATTACTTCCATCCGATATTAAATATACTCCGAACTCACCTTTTGGAGCTTCTACTGCAGCATAAACATCTCCTGCTGGAACTCTGAAGCCTTCAGTAAATAATTTAAAATGATGTATTAAAGCTTCCATTGAATCTTTTAAGTCTTGTCTTTTTGGCGGGGAGATTTTTCCGTCGTCAGACTTAACTGCACCTTTTGGCATTTGATTGATACATTGTAAAATAATTTTCACACTTTCTCTCATTTCTTCAATTCTACATAAATATCGATCAAAACAATCTCCGTTTTTTCCAACTGGAATTTTGAAATCTAATTTTTCATAACATTCATAAGGTTGAGATTTTCTTAAATCCCATGCAATACCTGATCCTCTTATCATAACGCCAGAGAAACTATGATCTATAGCTTCTTGTTTGCTTACAATTCCAATTTCAACATTTCTTTGTTTAAAAATTCTATTGTCAGTAAGAAGTCCTTCCAAGTCATCTATGGTTTTAGGAAAAGTTTTACAAAATTTTCCAATATCATCAATTAATTTTTGTGGAAGATCTTGATGTACACCACCAGTTCTAAAATAATTTGCGTGCAATCTAGATCCAGAGGCTCTTTCATAAAATGTCATCAATGTTTCTCGTTCCTCAAAACCCCAAAGTGAAGGCGTTAAAGCGCCAACATCAAGTGCTTGTGTTGTTACATTTAATATGTGGCTTAAAATTCTTCCAATTTCACAAAAAATAACTCGGATATATTGCGCTCTTTCTGGAACAGAAATGTTCAGTAGTTTTTCAGTTGCTAAAGTAAAAGCATGTTCCTGATTCATAGGTGCTACATAGTCAAGTCGATCAAAATATGGGAGTGCCTGCATATATGTCTTATGTTCAATTAGTTTTTCTGTCCCTCGATGAAGTAGACCTATATGAGGGTCTGCTTTTTCAACCACTTCTCCATCTAATTCTAAAATAAGCCTCAGCACACCATGAGCAGCAGGGTGTTGCGGGCCAAAATTTAAAGTTAAAGATCTATTTTTTTTTGTCATCAGTATTTTTTTTATTTATTTCTTTAATATATTTGGTTCCCTCCCAAGGACTTTCAAAATCAAAATCTCTATAATTTTGTTCAAGTTTGACTGGTTCGTAGATAACCTTTTTTTCTTTTTCACTATATCTAACTTCATTAAAGCCTGTTAATGGAAAATCTTTTCTTAACGGATAACCTTCAAAATTGTAGTCAGTTAAAATTTTTCTAAGATCGGGATGGTCAACAAATTCTATACCGTACATATCAAACACCTCTCTTTCCATCCAGTTAGCAGAAGGATAAACTTTAGTCATTGTTGGAATTTTTTTTCCTAATTTAAAATTTATTGATATCTTTATTCTTTTATTCATTTCATGTGAAAGTAAAAGGTAAATTAATTTAAACCTCTTTTCTTCTTCGGGATAGTCAACACCAGCAATATCTATTAGTTGTCTAAATTTAAGCTTGTCATGTGATTTTAAAAAAAGAATTACTTGTAGTAAATCTTCTTCAGTGGTTTCAACTAAAAGTTCATCAAAAATAATTAATGTTTTTTTTATTTTACTAGTTAGTTCTGAATTAATTGCTTGCTCAACTTCTTTTAATTTAAAGTTCATAAATTTTATCTACTTATCGAACCTTCTCTTCTTATTTTTTTTTGAAGTTGTAAAATTCCGTACAATAGTGCTTCGGCCGAAGGTGGGCAGCCAGGAACATAAATATCTACTGGAACAATTTTATCACATCCTCTAACAACAGAATAGGAATAATGATAATAACCACCTCCATTAGCACAGCTACCCATAGAAATAACATATCTAGGTTCGGGCATTTGATCGTAAACTTTTCTAAGAGCTGGTGCCATTTTGTTAGTCAACGTTCCTGCAACTATCATCACATCAGACTGTCTTGGTGACGCTCTAGGTGCAGCTCCAAATCTTTCTAGATCATATCTTGGCATTGATGTGTGCATCATTTCAACTGCACAACATGCTAAACCAAAAGTCATCCAATGTAATGAGCCTGTTCTTGCCCAATTAATTAAATTATCGGTTGATGTAGTTATAAATCCTTTTTCACTAAACTCTTTTGCTAGTTGTTTAAATTCTTTAGGAATTTTTTTTTCTTTTTCAGAAAACGAGTCTGGAATTATTCCCATTCTAAAGCTCCTTTTTTCCATTCATAAATAAAACCAATTGTTAAAACAGATAAGAAAATCATCATTGACCAAAATCCAAGCGCACCAATATTCCCTAATGATATTGCCCAAGGAAACAAGAAGGCTATTTCTAAATCAAAAATAATAAATAAAATTGCAACTAAATAAAAACGAACATCGAATTCCATTCTTGAGTCATCAAAAGCTTCAAATCCGCACTCATAAGCTGACAACTTTTCTGGATCTGGGTTACTCGGAGCTGCTAAGAAATTTGCAAAAATAAACCCAATACTTAAAGCAAGCGCTATAAATAAAAATAAAATTATTGAAAAATAGTCTGATAAAAAATTATAAATCATAATTACCCGTTATTAATTGTTAACTTTTTTAATCTTATATTAAATTTTACCAAGTTTAACATTGGTTTACTTAGCCACATTGTGTTTAAAAGAACCCAAGATTCCAAGAAAAATGGCGGGAGTGACCGGGCTCGAACCGGCGACCTCCTGCGTGACAGGCAGGCGCTCTAACCAACTGAGCTACACCCCCATTTTTATTTGGTG
>MDTC01019521.1_pt1 | contig 21429 bp, 26 predicted proteins | sample 811181 | NCBI WGS metagenome assembly MDTC01 (sample SAMN05326644, study PRJNA326480) | marine metagenome | isolation source: seawater | place: Pacific Ocean: North | collected 2011 | reverse complement strand
GGGACCTCGACCTCGACCTCGACCTCGACCTCGACCGGGACCTCGACCTCGACCGGGACCTCGACCGGGACCTCGACCGGGACCTCGACCTCGACCGGGACCTCGACCTCGACCGGGAATATAAAATAACCAGACAACAAATCATGTCCATGTACTCGATTATATTTTTAGGAGTTTTAAATATCAGGGATTTTTTTCAATAGCTATGTTAGATGAATGTAGCTATTCTTATCATATTAATTTACATTTCATTATCATTCATGGAATGGTCGCTACATAAATTTGTGATGCACGGAAATCCGGAATTTTTTGAAAAAATTCCCTTAATAGGTAAAATATTAGCGCCAATAGCACGTGATCATTTACGACATCATAAACATGTAAACATAGATATGACTCTTAGTCAGACAAAGACGAATGGTTTGTATTTCTGGTGGTCTACCACCTTGGTATTTATAGTAATAGCGCTTATTATAACAAAGTTTATAACACCTGTACCCATCGTTTTATCTGTTTTGGTACATAATATTTTGTGGAATAATTGGCATACTCGTTTTCATAAATATGATCAACCTGTAAATATAAAGGAAGGTCTTCCCACGTTTCAAATGTTTCCGCTAGGACCAATCTATGATTATTTGTGGAAGTATCACGCGATACATCATTCTCAAAAGGGGGAAAAGTATAATTTTAACATAATACTTCCACTATTTGATCATTTATTTGGTACATTGGGTGATAAATCATGTATAGACAACACTTTATACTGTAAAACTGAACAATCCGATTACAGATGTCATCAGAATCAATATTATTGTTACACGAAAAATGATATACATTAAATGTGCTTTCTACATACAGCGCTATACATGTCACTTCCACCTATAAGTTCGCGCGTTCTGTCTTCTACTATACGTTTTGTAAACGGTCCAGGTGTGCCATCTTTACAAACCATACACAAAGCGGAGAGTTTCGTAACTTCCGATGCGTACGGAATACAATCTATTATTTCTCCAAATTTCTTTTGAAACGAATCGGCATCTAACCCCGCTAGAATTATACTTTTATCCCAAAAAGGGGCGTCTAATACAAATTCTATAAATTTTTTCAAACGCGGAAAAAACTGTGCCTCATCTATTGCTATTATATCAGCAGACTCAAATTCATCTGTATATATAATATCAAATAAATCGTATACTTTATGACATTTAAATTTTACATTATCGTGCGTTTTTAAAACCTCGTCAGGTGAACGAGTATCTTTGGCTGAATTGACGACGAGAATATTTTTACCCATGACTTTAAAGCGCTTAAGTCGGCGAATGAGTTCGGATGTTTTCCCAGAAAACATATTTCCCATAATAATCGAAAGACCCATTTATTATTAATATATTGTATTTTTTATATAATGCAATTTCACAGGGCGTATTTTAATGGACATGAAGGTTACTATTTTATCAAATCCGGTCACGTGAAGTTCGGTAAAATAGTATACCCTTCAATAGAAGTAGCTATTAAATATCTTAGATAATACTATGAAGGATAAAACATTAATATTTAGTTGGTGGTTATGGGTCTTATCCATTTTATATTACACGGATATAATCACGTATTCACCCATATTACCCTTAACATTCGGTGTATTATTTGCGACGTATACTGTTTGTATACAATACGCAGAAAGTTATCACTGGTCTAAAAAAATTGTCATCGTATCTTTAGAAATATTCTTCACTTCCTTAGCTTATTTTAAAAATCCCACGCGAGCATTTTTCAACCCATCAGATCTACTTACGACATTGGTTTTAGTAGCAGATTATATCCTCTATCTACACATAGCTGGAACAAATCCATACATATTATACACAAAAACCATACCCGAATCACATAGAGGCGAAACATTTTTTCAGCATGTTAAAAAACTTATAGGAACCAAATAAAATATAAATAAACAGTAATATGCCTCTTAAAGATGCTCAAATTATTAAAAAGGTCGACGAGTTACGTAAAACAAAAGGTAAGATATATGCTCCATTAAAATATTTCAAGGGGCTCAATTCCCTCAAAGATGTTGAAACGCGGTACACCAAGATGCTCAAGAAAGATTACAGACAATTTAAGACTGATGAAGGACAGAAAACAAAGACTTCCTCCTACACACAAAAGTTTAGAAAAATGTATCCGGGAGTCAAATCTCTCCCTGAAATTGCCAAGGCTACTAAAATTCCTTTAAAAACGATAAAAACTATTTATGATCGAGGACTCGCTGCGTGGAGAACCGGGCACCGTCCGGGAGCTTCTCCACAGGCGTGGGGGTATGCGAGAGTACACAGTTTCGTCGTTAAGGGAAAAACGTATTATACAGCAGATAAAGATCTTCGATAAATATAACACGGTATGTCAACCGATGTTAACGCACCGGTTTATACCACTAGGCGTTCTCCTCGATTTTGTTATTGCTGTTTTCCACCGTATACATTATTAAATGCCAATATGGTCGAAACACATAGAGTTTACCCCTTCATCGAAGGATCTTATAGACCGCAGATGGATTTTACTACATCCATAAAAAGCATAATATATCTACATAATCAATCGCTAAACATCTGGACACATTTATTCGGTGTCATATTGTTTTCATATGCCGCAATATGTCATTTCCTAGACGACGACAAACAACACTTACGCTCAACATTTATTGATTTCAGTCTTTCGATCACTTTCTTCACTTCTTGTATTCTTATGCTTTCGTTATCGGCGATTTATCATATATTCGAACCGGTCAATAAAACTGTATACGGTATAACGCTTAGTTGCGATTTACTTGGAACCGCATTAAGTATCATGGGTAGTACCATATATGGGATATGGATCGTGATGCGATGTTTACCAATATATCGCAATGTATATATCGTTATTGTGTTGTTATCTTGCTCCGGTATGATACTAGTAGCTACGAATACAACTTGGCGTAATAATCTAAGGATCGTAATTCCCACGTTTGGTCTCGGTACAGCTTCCGGGTTAGTTCCCGCGTTTCACTTTGCGGCATTATACGGAACCGAAAATTTTCAAGGCGAAACGACACTTGTGTGCGTATTTTCAGCTTTAGGCGTAATGATTATTGGTATTTCAATTTTCATAATGAGATATCCCGAAAGGAAGTATATCAGAACTTTCGACATCATTGGGAGTAGTCATCAATGGTGGCATATATGTGTAATGCTTTCCCCTTATATATTATATCAAGGCCTTATACAAGCCATAGGCATATGTCCAGATCAGTCGTAACAATCTTGTTTTATTACAATTTTTGTGTTTATTTTCTCGATAATAGTAATATGCTGTTTAAAGACCTAAGTCGATTCAGAATCCGCGATTTTTGTACACGAATGTCGTCAAACGAAACAAAACATTGTTTAATTAGACAACCACACAAACTCGACAAACGAAAAAATAATGCTAAAGCTCGTCGAGATTGGGAAAGTGATGGAAATGTTTGGCCTAAATGTATAAATCTGGGTTGTAACAATGATTGTGTTGTAAGGGATTGGAAAAAATCGGGAATTCCTTCGATAAAAACAGAATGTGGTAAATGTCAAAAAGCGAGAATAAGTGGTATAAGTTTGCCCGACATCACGTTTCATAAAAAAACATATTGTGAGAATATAGACGGGCGATTAGGATTTGTATGCCCAGTAAATTTAGATGTACAAGGCTGGTCAGGGACTTTTCCCGCATATCTTTTAGAAATGGATCATATTGATGGTGGGGGTGTTATTAATAATAACGCCCGTGAAAATGTAAACACGTTTTGTAAACTGTGTCATGGTCGAAAAGGGTATCATAATAAAGATTTCGATTCCAGTAGGAAAAACAATCGCGACGAATTAAGCTTCCTTGATCATATGATTATAAATGATATTGCATATGTCGACTTTTAACATGTTAATTTTAACATTAGAGTGACTGGTTTTTAATATATCAATCAAAAGTTTTTTTGGATATTTCTTTAGTTTCACAATAGATTCATCTTTGGTCATATTCGCGAATATAGCGGAATCCAACGATACTTGATTTTTGATGTTTATTGGTATCATTTTTGAAATACTTGATGTAAACATATCTATATAGTTATCATGTATTTCAAAACCTATACACTTTCGATGAAGTTTCTTACACGATAAACCTGTAGTACCCGAACCAAAAAATGGATCCATAACCATGTCACCGACGAATGAATAATATTTAATGATCTTATCTGTTAATTCTATAGGGTAAGGCGCTGGGTGTTTCGAATTAGTTTTGGGGTTAATTTTCCACACATTACTGCGTTCATAATCTCCTGTAACCTTACTATTTTCTGCATCCAAACTAGAATAACTGCGTACTATCTTGTCTATCAAACAATCACTCGGTTTCTTGAAGACAAAAATGTATTCATTCACCACGTTTGGTTTATATGCAACTGGTTGTCTATGCTGAAAAAATCCACCATTCCTATTTTTTGCAGCACCTTCGGGTTTTAGCCAAATAATATCTTCCAAAAACTCCCATCCTATCTTTTCCATCATTGAAACAAAATGAAAAGACAATGGAATGCGTTTACTTTCGGAACTCCTATTTTTACGAGTAATAAGAATATTACTTATATTTACTACACACATTCGACCATCATTTGTTATTTTAAATATTCTTGTAAATACGTTCTCTAAAAAATCGATATAGTTTTTATAGTCTTCATACTTTACATATTCTTTCACGTTAAAATAAGGAGGAGAAGTAACGGTTAAATCGACCTTCGTTTCATCATTTATAAGTTTATTTAAACCGTCTAAACAATCTCCTTTGTATACAGTAGAATTATTATCTTCATAATACTTTACTATACTCATGATTACATATGAAGCGTAATGTTTAAGCCGGTAATAAGTTTAAAAAATAAAACCTCTTACAATCTATAAAATGACAGAAAGAATTTCCTGGAATGACTATTTTATGAAAACTGCAGAACTCGCTTCTATTCGTTCTCCCTGTGAAAGACTTAAAGTTGGGTGCGTTCTAGTAAAAAACAACCGTATTATAAGCATGGGATATAATGGGTTTTTAGCTGAAATGAATCATCAATCTATTGTACGAAACGGTCATGAACAAGCCACTATTCATGCTGAAATTAATTCAATAACAGACGCTGCAAAACGAGGTGTTTCAGTTGACGGAGCGACTGCGTACATTACCCATTACCCGTGCTTAAATTGTTACAAAGCTTTATGCAGTAGTGGTATTAAAAAGATATACTATAAAATCAATTACAAAAACGATCCTATTATAGAAGAATTGGGGTATAATGTAACTCTTTCAAGATTATAATATAACTAAAACATAATGGTTCATTTAGATCGAATTTTCGAAGAAATACGAGTCTTAAATATAAAAGACGAAACACTTTTAACTTTTCGGATTTTCCAAAATTTTACTAACAGGATACAACATTTTAATAATATTAGAATGGGAGGATTCCCAGAACGAAATGTACTTACAGCTGACGAATCGGAAGAATTAAGGTATCTTAATATATACTTTGATACATTAAAGCAGAATTTTCCGGATATATTTGTAAAATGGCACAAGCGAATTTTTTAACTAATATAAAGAATATAATGGTAATTTAAACATGATCTGTACATATACCACGCCTGTATATACCCGCATTCAAGCTTTGAAAACTCCGCGTAGAAATGTTCGTATCTATTCAAGAAAGGAAAATTTTGATAACGTGTTGAAAACCAACAAGCGAATGCGTTATGCTATTAGAAAACATAAAGTATCTAGAAAAATGAAAAACGATAGTAATAAAATTATACTTGAAGAACTCGTTTCTATACTTGATATGATGGACGATGTTATGAACGTTTTAAAAGATGATGAAGTTGCTCATAACATGGATGATGTTATTGGATTATATACACTCAATTGTGGAGAAATCCCCGATGAAGATTTCATTGATTATATTAATGAACGAGATTGGCCTTAATTATGGAGTATGAAAAATCTGCCTTTCTTCACCACGTTTAACTAAGAATAAGTGATCATACGCGTGAAGTAATACAACAGATAAAGCTAGAGTACTCACTACAACTCGGTTAGTTTTTCGAGCGGAGACTACATGGAATATGATTATAGCGAGTATAACCGTCTGGATAATTGTCAAATTAGGAATCATAATTAATATATACACAGGTTTTAATTCTAGTTAACTACATAGACTGTACTTAACTAGAAATATTTAGTTCAAATAGAATATCGTTATTACTCGGATTCTTTCTTGTATGTTACAATATTTTTAAGCCCATCCGGAACGCCGATGGGAGCAGAAGATGCCGGACCTTTAGGACCCATTGGTCCCTTAGGGCCCATTGGTCCAGCTGGACCCGCTGGACCCGCTGGACCCGCTGGACCCGCTGGACCCGTCCTACCAGATGAACCATTTTTACCTGCCGGACCCGGAGAACCGTCTGAACCCGGAGGACCTGGAGGACCTGGTGGACCTGGAGGACCTGGAGGACCAGCTGGACCACGTGGCCCCTCTGTAGCTGTTACAGAACATTTCCCATTCTCACACTTCTCAACTATTTTGGCAAGTAAAGAATACAGCTTTGTCTTATCGAGACGTACGCGACTAATTTCATCATTGATTTCATCGAGAAGAGAACTCATTGTAATATATATAAAGCGAAGATTATCTTTAAACCTATGATAGTGATAGGGCCACACTTATTAACAGGGATTGGACAGCATGCAATCAAATACACTAAAATGTTTTCACCACACGCCGAATATTATCAATTAGGCACAACATTACCCGAAACAAAGCACGCCCTGATATTTATGCTACCCATCGAACAACATGTAAAGTATTTGAGTTATGTACGTACACGTGTGAAAAATCTAAGTTGTATGACTGTATGTGAAACAGAAACTGTACACGAAGATTATGGATTAATAATGAATGAGTTTGATCGTATCCTGGTACCCAGCGAATTTTGTAAACGTGTATTTTCTAAACAATTCCCAAAAAATACGTTCGAGGTAGTTCATGCGCACATACCAGAACCAGCTAAAAAGCCTTATACGTTCTATTTTATAGGTAATGTTCTAGATCAACGAAAGAATTTTAGAAAGATATTAGAAGCATTTATGCGTTTGAACGAACCAAATACGCGTTTGTTAGTAAAAGCAACGTGTAGCAGGGAAGTGACTATAAATGTGCCTAGAGTTGAAGTAATCAATGGTTTAGTTTCTAATGAAGAAATAGACGAGATACATAATAGAGGTGATTGTTATGTTAGTTATTCAAGTTCCGAAGGTGTAGGTATGGGAGCTGTTGAAGCGGCCGTTCGCGACAAACCGGTCATCTTAACAAATTATGGAGGTGCTCCTGAGTATATAAAGACTCCATACACTATAGATTGTGAAATTCAAGAATTGGAGTGTGACGATTTCTTATTCAAAAAGGGTATGCAATGGGGCAAACCCAATTTTGACCAACTCTTGGAATTCATGCGATCGGCTTACAATAATGATGTACGATACATGGAACACAAACATACAAAAAATCTTACATCCAAAAAGGAAATTTTAAAAGAATTCTCTCTCTATATATACGGTGATGAGCCCGACAATACCAGTAAAGATGGCACCGGTTGTTAGAGATCCCTTCTGAGCAATAAGCATCATATTTATGTCATCTATAAAACCAATCCCGGTTGGTTTTTTTATCATCTCCGGTAGCATTTTTGCAACAACTAAATAAACTATCATTGAAATGAAGACCGGTTTTAGCGTTTCCTGGTCCATTGTTTTAGTATATATCTATAAAATAATATTAAATACCCTTAAGAGATTTTCCTAATACGTTATTATTTTCGTTAATAGAATGTTTTTTACAATAACAGCCGTTAACAGCTTTAAATGAACATTTCACACCCTTAAGTGTTAACGCCTGACACGTTTTGTCAACATGCTTTTGTTCTCTTTGCGGTACCGGAATATCTTCCAGTATAATTATCGATCGCGACTGCTTCTTACTTTCGTACGTTTTATAAGATTGCTTCATCTTATTGATACCCCGAGCCAATTTCTCGCAATCAACATCCGGTTTTGATTTGTTAAGTATCTTCATTGCAGTTTGCAATGTTTCACACTGCATATTTCTCAACTGGATAATTGAAAATATTCAAAACACGAAGTGACTTAAGTTCAAAATTTGATTAATCAAAGTTAAAAATGATATTCCAATATCATAAAAATGCGTATGTGCTGGTATTATCAGTGTTATGTATGCGATTGCCCTCTTGACCCAAAAATACGCACGAGAGACAAAGATAATAAAGCCTTTATAAAATACTACAAACACATACGCCCTTTATTTACGTACAATAATGCTAAATATTATTCATTTGTAAAAGGACTCACTGTTAAACCCGTATGTTATTCGTGTTTTTTAAATAAACCAAAGATCGATATAAAATCTTTAAAAAAACGAGAACTTGGTTTAAAAACGTCGATAGTTCAAAAATCAAAATCAAAAACTAAAGATGAAATTATGTTTTGGTTTGATGGTCTATTAAGGAGAGCTATGAGAAATGGATTAGATATTAAGAATTGAATAATCTATTATCATCACTTAATTAACAATGAAAAACCCGTCGATAAATAGCACCTCACCCTTCCTTCCATTCCACCTATAATATAAAATATTCTTAAACGTTAAAAAAGAAAATGTTATCATCAATACCAAACTATTTTTGCTGTCTTACAAAACCGTCTCGTAATAAAGTTATGTTAAGAAATGAGAGTAACTTTATTGTGAAATATGAAGCGTACATTTATAAAGGAGCTTCGGTGGGTAAAATAGATACTGCTATTGGTGCAGGGATTTTTGAGGGCAGGACAGCTTTGGAAATTATACAGGCCGAGTGTCTCAATCCAGAAGAAGGACGCATTTCGGCCGGTGGTACTGCTTACGTTACATGTGGATATGGTGGTAAAATTGCGATACGTTATTTCTTTGAAGATTTGCACGCGAGTTACACCGACGAATTGCGAAACTTTCAAGTTCTCGACCTAGTAAGATTCTTACAGCCAAGTGAAAAAGAAATCGAAAAAATACTAGAACGAAAAAAAGAACTCGAAAGATTAGAACAAGAAATAAATAATAAAAACATTCGATGTGGAACGTCGAATCAGTACAAAAATAATTGTAGTGATAACGGAAATGGACCGAAAAAGCGGTGTCAGATGTGCGGTGCATGGTATTGTGTATATCATTCCGAACCCAAGAATATCTTCAAGTCTGCCGTAACCGTGAGTGGACATTATTGTCAAAATGCACCGTAAAATAGAACCTAAGTGAGAATGCATTTGTTAACAAAAAATCATATTTGGCTGATCTACCTAGATCAAAATTACACTTTTTAACTATTCAAGAATGGACGATTATATACAATCCATGAATAAGTACTTCTTTCTTATGAAAGAAGCCGTATTCGACGAATACACGCATGAGGCGCGTGAACTATTCGACAACTTCGTTAGCCAGACGACTCGTGATGATGACGACATCACCCTCGCGGAGCTTAAAGAGTGGGTCGAAGAGAACATGACTCTCGCAGAAATTAAAGAGCAGCTCGAGAACGACATGGCCTTGACGGAGAACGAAGAGTCAACGGATGACAAAAATTTATTTGAATGCTTCGAAAGTGTCATACGTGAAAATCGCTCACATTACATGTCCAAGTATAAGAGCAAGAGTAAGATTAACGGCGAACTCTCGGAGGATTTCATTTATGAACACTTCCGGTGTCTTGATTGTGGATCTCGAATTTCAAAAGAACGACCGGGAACAAAATGCCTTGATCACATATGTGTGGGGTGTGGCAAAAAGTATCAGACTAAAGGTGAAGCTAAAAGTCCAAATGCACTCAAAGACTGTATTCATAAGGGGCAATTCATAACAAATGGAAGTGCGTATAAAACGCGATTGAATAGTGTTCGAAGCCGTGTATGTGATTTCATTTGTGTGTTTTATCAAAAAAAAGATGGAGTTGCGGACAGTTTAACCGGGATCCTACACGTTCCCGCGCATAAAATCACTGAAGACCATGTGATTCCTTGTAAACCTCTCAAACCATCCGCACGACGAGCTGGTTGGCAAGGGTGTAACATACTGATGACTTCATTTAACGTCGTATATTCGTAATAAACCTAAGTTAGAGATTTGACTTGTAATAAAATTAAGAAAATGGAAGAGAGTGTTCAAAAGCTCAGCCACACTGCACATGTTCTTAAGAGACCCGACTCGTATGTCGGTCCAGTAGATCCGAGTACAGAGTCTTATTGGATTCTCAACAGTAACAACTCGAAGTTTGAGAAGAAAAACCTCAAGTATTCCCCAGCTCTCTTGAAAATATTTGACGAGATCCTCGTAAATGCGATTGATCGGAATAGTCTTCACCCCAAGAATGTAACAGCCATCTCCGTTTCTCTTGACAAAGAGACTGGTGCAGTTACCATTGAAAATAATGGACCACTGGGTGGAATATCTGTTAAAATGCACGAAAAAGAAGAAATTTGGAACCCTGAACTCGTTTTCGGACACCTTCTCACGAGTACTAACTATGATGACAATCAAAAGCGGATCGTGGGTGGCCGTAATGGATATGGAGCCAAGCTGACCAATATTTATTCGAGCAATTTTTCAATCGTGATCAAAGACCACGAAACGAAACAAACGTATACACAAAAATGGTCGGATAATATGTCCGTGTGTGAACCTCCAAAAATCAAAAAACATTCAGGTGCCACGTCATCTGTATCTATTACGTTTGTTCCCGATTGGAAACGCTTTGGTATGACTCATATGGATACAGACATCTACAAAATCTTTGAAAAACGTGTTTGGGATGCCAATATCTGCACCACTCCTAATTGTAAAGTGAAGTTCAATGGTGAAACTCTTCCCAAACAAAGCTTTGAGGCATATGCAAAAATGCACGAAGGTGTAGATAAAGTACACTGCGCCACCACAGATCGCTGGTCTGTGTGTATTGGTCCCTCCGAAGATGGAGGAATGCAACAAGTGTCATTCGTTAATGGAATCTGTACGACAAAAGGTGGTACACACGTTGACCACGCCGCCTCATTGGCTGCTACTGGTATAATCGAAGAAATGTCGAAAAAAATCAAACTCAAACCTCAACAGGTTAAGGCCACCTTTCATATCTTCGTAAAAGCGACCCTTGAGAACCCAACCTTCTCAAGTCAGGTAAAATCTGAGTGTACGCTCAAGTCTCAGGATTTTGGATCTAAATTCGAGATGCCTAAAACTTTTATCAAGAATGTTTTGAAAACGGGCGTTTCTGATGAACTCACAGCTCTTTCGAAGTTCAAAGAGATGAAAGAATTGGCTAAAACCGATGGCGGAGCTCGCAAGAGTAAAATCAATGGAATTCCAAAGCTCGACGATGCCAACAAGGCGGGCACATCTCAATCTGGAAAATGTACACTCATTGTCACTGAGGGTGATTCGGCAAAGACTCTTGCTGTCGCCGGTCTTTCTGTGGTGGGAAGGGATTATTACGGAGTATTTCCTCTACGCGGAAAATGCAAAAACGTGCGCGATGCTTCTGTCGCACAGTTGAGTTCGAACCAGGAGTTTTCCGATCTCAAGAAGATACTCGGGCTTCAACAGGGTAAGGAGTACACAGACGTTTCCGAACTTCGATACGGGCGTCTTATGATCATGACCGATGCCGATAACGACGGTAGTCATATTAAAGGTTTGATTATTAATATGATTCACGCATTTTGGCCATCTCTTCTCGATCTCGGATTCGTCGTTTCTATGGTGACTCCTATCATTAAAGCGACGAAAGGTTCCCAGACTAAATCCTTCTATACAGATTCTGCGTTCCGTACATGGTATGGAGATGGTCAAACTGGATGGAAAATCAAGTACTATAAGGGTCTGGGTACGTCTACAAGCGCTGAAGCTCGAGAGTATTTTAAGATGATCGAAACACTCACGGTCAAATTTGATGTGGATGTCATGACTGATGAATCAGTTGTTCTCGCCTTCGACAAAAAGAAGGCCGACGCACGAAAGACCTGGCTTCTCGAAAGCACCTCGAAAGAAGCGAATCAACTCGAAGTACCCTATGGTAACATTAAGCAGTTGGGTATCTCAGAATTTATTCGTAAAGATCTTGTGAACTTTTCATTGGCCGATTTGAAGCGATCAATTGGGCACGTCTGTGACGGACTCAAACCATCTCAAAGAAAAGTTATGTATTCCTGTTTCCAGAAGAATCTCACTTCGGAGATGAAGGTCGCACAACTGGCTGCTTTTGTGGCTGAGAAATCTGCTTATCATCACGGTGAGGTATCCCTGGCCGAGACCATCGTAAAGTTAGCGAATGACTATACCGGTTCGAATAACATTAATCTCCTCGAACCTTGTGGTCAGTTCGGAACGAGGCTCATGGGCGGTAAAGACGCGTCTCAGACGAGGTATATTTTCACGCGACTAACATCTGAGGCTCGAAAATTATTCGATCCGAAGGATGATGCGGTTCTCACGTATTTGGATGATGATGGGAGAATGATTGAACCTGAGCACTATATGCCCGTTTTACCTATGGTGCTTGTAAATGGAACGGAGGGTATAGGTACAGGTTTTTCGTCATACGTACCCTCATTTAATCCAGAAGATATAAAACAAAACATTCTCAGATTCACGCGGGGAGAAAATATGATCAATATGAAACCATGGTTTCGTGGTTTCAAGGGTAAAATTATTGAAGAAGATGACGAATCATGGGTAGCTCAAGGTGTATGGACGTGTATCGGAAAGACGATTAAGGTATCCGAACTTCCACCGGGTAGATGGACACAAGATTACAAGGAATATTTGGATTCTCTTGTCGAGAAGAAGATTATCAGTGGTTTCACGAACAACAGTACAACTGAAAATATCGACTTTGTGATTCAAGATTACAGTGGTAAAGATCTTGTAAAGGATCTCAAATTACAAAAAACTATCAGATGCTCGAATATGCATCTATTTCATCCAACGAAAGGTATATGTAAATATAACTCACCGGGTCACATTTTGATTGATTTCATTAAACTTCGTATGGAGTATTACAAGAAACGTAAGGCTCATCTCATCGATATAACTCGAAAGAAGGCAGAAATATGTTCTCACCGAGCACGATTTGTTAAAATGGTAATCGATGGCGAGATAGTTGTATTTAAACGGAAAAAACAAGATCTAGAAAATGAGATCGGTCGATTGTTTCCGATGGTTGACAATTCGTACGATTACCTTTTACACATCAAAACAATTGACTACACCGAAGAAAGAGTAAAATCCTTATTCGATGAATGGAATAAACTCAGAGAAGAACTTCACTTAATCGAAGCTACCGGTTACTTTGAAATGTGGGAAACTGATATTAAAAAATTGTAAACAATAGATAGGTATGGAGTTACAGGGACCTAATGAAGGTGCCGTATTAACTCTCAATAGCATAGGTCAACAGGATACATATCTTATTAATAACGAACCCGAACATTCTTTATTTACATATGACGTAAAAAGACATTCTCATTTTAGAAAATTTCATAAGAGTGTTACAGTGTCAAAACCATCGACAGGGTCCGAATCATGGCCATTTGGTGAGAGTATAAAAGTAAAATTTAATCCACAAAACATGGGAGACTTATTATCAAATATGTATATACATTTAAAACTTCCTAGTGTAGACTCAAACTCGAACATAGCTGATCAAGTAGGAAGACATATAATAGAAACTGTTTCGATGCGTGTTGACGAAATAGAAGTAGATAAATATTATGATGACTGGGGAATTATATACGATGAACTGTATTTAGATGCATCGGAAAAGCGAGCAAAAAGATACATGATAAATAGAAATCAAGCTGATAACGATTCTCATAAAAACGATTCCGTATTATCAAGACATCCATCGGAATTAATGATACCCATACCTTTATTCTTCTCTCGAAAATATGAAAATGGTGAATACGATTCCAATAACCCCAATAGACCATATTTCCCTACATGCGCAATTTATAAACAAAAAATAGAATTCGAAATAAAATTCAGACCCCAAACATTTTTTACTAATCATGGTACTGATAGTCGTACTAAAATATCATTAAACACGTTTGATATAATAACGGAAGAACATGTTATATCACCGGAAGAGCGTACATTTTTAATGACAAAAAAACAAATTTTCATAACGGATATAGTTAAAAAACATCCTACAGAACAAACCACTATAGGAGAAAATTCTATTAAATTACAATTAGTACCTAATATCCCGGTAAAAACATTAAACTGGTTTTTACGAAAAGTCGATTACGAAGACGTGTCAGAGCATGGTAGTACATCTCCATTACCAGATATACACGCAAATGAAAGAAAATTCTCTAATCGTTATAACTTTTCTACGGCATCTACACAATCCGTAGAAAATTCATTCTTTGAGGCACCGTTAGAGTCTGCTAAGATTTATGTTAATGGTCAGGATTTACCAAATATACCAAGACCAGACCACAACTATTTTAAATATATAGTCCCGTATAATACGCGACTATCTAGACCTATAAGAAATATATATACGTATGCGTTCTCGATGAATCCGGTTAACGTGGAACCATCGGGAAGCTTAGATTTTTCTAAGTTGAATTCTGATCGTACTTTATTAGAAATACAGTTAAAACCCAATCTAACAGATGTATACACGTTACATTTGTATTATCTTGGATATCAAACATTTGTTTTTGAAAATGGGTTCATGAGACTTGCTTATTAAATAAAATATCATGATGTGAACGAATATAATCAACAATCTTATTTTTTATACACCATCGGATGAAGTTTAACTGTGCAACAGTAGTATGAATTTCATGTGATGTATCGGGTATTCTATACGAAATTTTCTCGGCACGACAAAATGGATCAAACAATTTTTTACTATATCCATCCAAACTTGACTTGTATGCGCAATGAACACTAAAAATTCTCCCGTCGGTGGTTTTATAAGATAGATTATTCTTCTTAGAGTAATTCGTAATAAACCATTCCAAATTTCTAAGTGAAATACCACTACTTTTATTTAAAAGTTCAATTAACGTAGCTCTATTCTCTGGTATTGCGTAAAATGTATTTATAGATGATAGTAGAATATCTGATTTGTTCATAATATATTATGAGTGTATTTCTCTAAATTCATTCGATTGTTTTTTTCTTCCTCACATGCCGGACACCCTTCTACAAACCCCGAAGGGAATGGGTGATTATGTCTTATAACTCCATTTGGAACTATCACAGGTGTACCTGGTCTGTTTTCATCTACATGTAAACAACAATATCCATCTATGACGGCTTTATTTGTACACAATTTTCCATTTTTCTTTATACCCATACAAAATGTATCATTATCCGGTGACAAATCACGTCTCACTTTTTTAATAGGAATACCATATAAATTCGAAACCTTTTCAGTCACATTACACACGTAATCATGATTTTCTCTCTGAATTTTAGTAATCATTACTTTATGTTCACGTTTTAACGCGGATATCTGTTCTTTTTGATTCTCTATTTCAGTATTAAAATCTCGTTTATGTTGTTGCTTATATTCTCTTATTGCAGTTGCTAATTTTTCTTTATATTCTTCCTTATATTCTTTATTATATTTAGCGAGTTCTTTTTTAGTCTCCTTATCTTTACTTTCGATCATACGACTCGCCTCTTTTTGAATTAAACGTGCGACATCTTCTATAATGCCAACCATATTATACTATGCCCCCTTTTTTTTAAATATATCACTGAGTAATAATTGCTCAGATTTAGGTTCGGCTTTTTTTCTTGTTTTTTTCGGAGGTTTTGCTCTCAAAAGTAGTTCACCAAAAATTTCATCTTTAACATCTTCGTATAGAGGTTCGAGTAAATCGCATACAGGATTTAAAAATTTGTTCAAGAAATAATAGGCATAATCAATAGGTAAATTATGCTCCTTCGCATATGCGGGGTCTTCTGATTTTTCAAATGCACGGGCTTTAGAATCCCCTGTATTTATCAAAATATAAGGTACTCTGTCACCCGACTGGGGTTCCGATCCGGGTTGTCTCTCTCGCATTTTTCGGACAACTTGAACATGAGCTTGATTTATATTTGCCATTTCATTGCTCAATATAGAAACGGATTCACCTTTTACCTTATACGAATCGGACAAAGATTGGCTCAGTATGAGTTTTTCATTTGGAACGTCTCCTTCGAGCAATTCTATGGCCCTTTTTCTAGCAAGTGCTTTGGGTGCGGTAGTGTCACTACTATCCAATACAACATCGAGTAATTCTTTACACACTTCTCTCACGTGCGGTGTATTATCTCGTCTCACAAGTTGTAAACCCTTAACGTCTATATAATCCATATTCATGTTACCATCTTTAGCCTTTGTCCATAATTTGGCAGCGTACCGCTTTTTACTATAGAGAAAATATGGGCAATAAACCTTTTCAAGCTCAAGGTTATTCGGAGCCTTAAAAAGCTTTGTGCATTCAGACGCTGCCTTTTCTCCAAGTTCCCAGCTATATTCAATAGCTTCTTTGCCAGTTTTACCTTGAACGTCGAACTGAACCATTACAGAGTCTGTATCACCGTATCTCACGATTGAACCTGGATAATGTTTTTCAACGTACGCCTTGGTTTCATCTATCATACTCCTACCTTTCATCGTAGTCGTAGAAGCGATAGCGACACATGGAAGTATACCCTTAGAAGCACCTGTGAACCCATACACAGAATTCATACTGATTTTATAAGCCAGCTGCTTACCATTATACATTTGTTTCATCGCACCAGTAGATTTGGCCATATCTTTTTTTGCTTGTTTTCTAAATGCCTTGAGTTCTAGTAAAATACTGGGCAAAATACTTGGAACATTCTGCGCAAACGTGTGTTCTCCAAATGTTTCGTATTCAATTCCCGGTAGATTTTTATATTTGGGATCAGTGACTAACGTTGAATAACAGAGATTATGTGCCATCATGATACTAGGATACAATCCTTCAAAATCCAAAGCAGTGATAGGAGAATAGTACGCACCTGTTTGAGCTTCAAGAACTGTAGCTCCTACGTAGCCAGTATTATCTACATGACCATATTCGTATGTAGGTACTTTGAATCCCATTTCTCTCGCCTTTTTAGTTAATTGACTAAAGACTTTGATTTGCTGACCCCTTTCAACTAAATAAGAAAGTGGAACCCAAGTAGCTTTAGCCATCTCTAGTAGATTCATCAAAGTACATAATTTAGAAATAAGTCTATGAGGAAGTAAGGTATCCTTAATACAATACTCTGCAACCTCCCTAAGTTTAACAGGATCACCATCCTCGTAACGCCTAAACATTTCTTTGGGTGCCATATCAATCTTATTATCCCCTAAATAGAGTTTAGAAACGTTATCAAGTTTATACGAGTCTAATTTATACTCCCGTTTAACTTCGTGAAATAGATCAAATACAAATCGTCCAGGCATTGACACTAATTTTAAATCATTGTCCCCCAACGCACTTGATGATAGCTTCTTACGAGTCAATGTACACGTGTAATCGCGTAATTTACTCATACGATAGAACGCCAATGGACAATTATTTACAATTCCACGCTCCATTAAATATTCCAAATCAAAACCGAAAATATTCCACCCCGTTATTATATCTACATCAAATTTGTTTATGTATTCGGCAAATCCCATAAGAAGATCACGTTCAGTAGAATAACTAACGATATTACATCCATCTAAATTAGAATCCGTCTGTTTATAACAAAGACATGTTTTGTCATATGGCTCTTCTTCACCAAAACGAAGTAACGAAATTGCAATTTGAAAACATGCATCTCCTTTAATAGTAGGATCTGGAAATTTACCAGTGGAACTATAACATTCGATATCAAGAGACGCAACAACAAACGGCGCTATGTCGGTGGAGTCTACCGGTTTTAGATCTTCCCAATTTTCACATTTTAAATCTATATCGGTTTTTGTATCATAGGCAATTTCACAGACACCACCAGTATCAACCCACCCAGTAGATTGTATTCCAGTACGATGCATCAAACGTAATACGGGGTCTACATTCGCTTCAAAAATTTTCAGCTTACACGACAATCCCGATATAGGTTTACGTAAACGATTACTTATAAATCTTCTTGAAAGCAAATTTTTACAATGTATTTGAAGAAAATAACTATCTTCACCATTTTGAAATCCCTCCATATCTTTAGCTTGTACAGTGTCTATATTTTCAATATCCGGACAAGTTCTATTTACACATTGAATAACAGAATTGGGAGTCATTGAGGCTGGCACTTTTATAAAGAAATATGGTATAAACTTAGTTGATACACACACAGAGTCACCTTTCAGAGTTTTACCAAAAAGTCGAATAATATGCTCCTCATTTTCGTCACGAGCGTCCCATGTGAGAACTTGAAATTGAACCATACTTCGTTATAGAGCTAAAATTTTAATATCATTAATTAATAAATGTCAGCTGCGTTGATCGATTTAGTATCTAAAGGGGTTCAGGATGTCTTTTTAACAGGGACCCCCGAAGTATCATTTTTCCACCAAAATTATAAACGTCACACAAATTTTTCCATCAAACCCGAACGCCTAGATTATGTAGGTACTTTCGCCAACGGTAACGAAGTAGTTGTTCCGCTACGAACCAAAGGTGATCTTCTCAATTACATATGGATAGAGGCCGAAGGTATAGGTAGTACCCGAAATAACGCCACGGGATTCTTTAGTAAAGATGCTAGCCCCACCGAATTTTCTTTATGGATTGGTGGTCAGGAGGTGACGCGTCTGGATTCACTTTATATCCAGGGTGTACATAATCTTCTGTATAAGCAAGATCAGGCTAAATCCTCGTCGGCACTCACTCTCGACGAAATCCCGGAAAATGCGTTAGGAAAGGGTGACAGTGCAGACCACTACGTCATACCTTTCTTTTTTTCCGAAGACTGGACAAAATCTCTCCCTTTAACCGCTTTACAATACCATCAGGTGGAGTTGCGGATTAAGTGTAGGGATGGTGGAACTCCGTTTGTTCCTGGTAGTACACCCAAGATTTACGGTACATATGTATACCTTGATTCAGAAGAGCGTGATATCATTGTCGATTACAACCACGAACTTCTCATAACACAAACCCAATATCAACCGATGTCTCCAAATGATACCGATATTGATCTTACTTATTTTAATCACCCAGTAAAGGCTGTTCACATTGTATCTTCGGAAGCTGACGGCGAAAAGTGGGATAAGAATTGGACATTTGACACTGCCACTTTATATATTAACGGTACTCCTTTATTCGAGAATATGTCTTCTACTTATCATCACAACGTGGTACCCGAAATGCACTGCACGGCACTCCCTCCGAGCGCTTTAAGCACCGTATCTACTTACACATGGCCATTCTGTCTCACGTTAAATAAGTCACAGCCTAGCGGTTCACTTAATTTCAGTAGGATTGATAACGCCAAATTACAATTATCTGGTAATTCTACTCGTAATGGTAATTATGTCCGCGCGTATGGAGTCTCCTATAACATACTCAGGGTAAAGGATGGTATGGGAGGTGTAGCATTCTCTAACTAAATACTCATATAAATATTTTTTTAATATAATTAACCCGATGAACCGAAACCACGCGTTCCGCGTTCAGTATCTTCAATATCAGTAACCTCCTCGATAAGAGGCGTTTCACATTTTTCAAGAATAAGTTGCGCAATACGATCACCTTGTTTAATCTCGAATTTTTCACTCCCCTGATTAAACAATATGACTTTAAGTTCGCCGGTATAATCTGGATCTATAACTCCCGCACCGGTTTGAATACCATGTTTCACAGCAAGACCAGATCTAGGAGCGATACGCCCATAGGTACCGATTGGAATTGTCGCAGCTATACCTGTATTTACAATTCCACGTTCCATTGAAGGAATATACATATCTATTGTACTGTACAAATCGTACCCAACCGAGCCAGGTGATGCCCGTGTAGGAATAATCGCGTTAGTCGCTAGACGCTTGATCAAAAGCTTCATTATAATATATACGCGGAAAATCTTTATGTATTTTTGCGATTCCGTAAAAACGCACTGCGTTTACTAAGACATACACATAACATATCAATTAGAAATTTAGAATGATTATTGTAAATGGATAAGATAATAGAAGGTATAGGCATAACGAGTTCAGTTTTGATCACGATTATGTTTGTTCCTCAAATTGTTCACGTATATATCACAAAAGATACACGAGCTATAAATTATACATTCTTGAATATAAATCTTCTCGCAAGTTTTCTAGGTTTGATTTATTCCATGTATTTCGCGGTGATTCCTATGATCGTATCGAACACGTCAGCCGGTTTATTCTCGGTTTCGTTGATAAGTATGAAATATTTCAACAATAATCCACCGGATACATCGGAAGTATAAAAAGAACCTAAGTAGAACCTATAAATGTCAATTTTCATATAAAACGATAACCAACATGGAAGATCTCCAAAGTCTTATGACCTGCCTCGATGCCATCTCCAACAAGATTGGAGATGGCATGTATTTGGACATGGCTGACAAAATGAAACGCATCCACGACAAACTCAACGGTAACAAACCGTTCCACGAGGACTCCTTCTACTACTCCGACGAAGACGACAGCAACAGTGACGATGACAGTGGCTATGACAGCGACTATAACGAGCGAGCACGCCGACAGGTCAGCATTCAAATGATCCGGGCTCATCTTCTTGATTATGTGAGGAGCATGCATCAGGTGTGGGTGGAGGTTCAGAAGTGGGAAAATGAGGTGAAGAAAGTGATCCCACTTATCAAGCGTATGTCTGCGCTTCGAAAGGCTGAGGCTATCCACGCGTTTTGCCGAAAATGCTACACCACTGGAAAAGTTGAAGATGACGCAGCCTTGATTGGAAACATCTCTGGATACACTTTTCGCGGAGCCTGGACTTGGGAAAGGTTGGTGGACAACGGTCTTCGTGCGATCGTGATGGAAATTGGAACGGAGGCGGAGATTGAAAAGGCGAAGAGAAAGAACATGCACTACGACGACCTTTCCCTCGCAACGCTTCGAAAACTTCCTGCGTTTGAAAAGAAGATTTACGACGACTATCAATACGGGTACAATGAGGAGATTCTTCAAAATCGTCGTGAAGCGAATGCGAAAGTTCGCGAGCATGAAGAATCTATGCAAAGGTGGGAGATGTGCGCGAGGGAAGAGGAAAACAAGTTGAGGG